>Ga0209093_1000140_pt1 | contig 36997 bp, 33 predicted proteins | sample SidtaG_4_FD_187450 | JGI IMG/M metagenome (GOLD analysis project Ga0209093, IMG submission 187450) | Marine algal microbial communities from Sidmouth, United Kingdom - Sidmouth_Male1 metaG (SPAdes) (version 2) | ecosystem: Host-associated > Algae > Red algae > Unclassified | place: Sidmouth...
TGCTTAAATTTAAATCCATTCTTTATTTTTTCTTAAAACAACGGAAGTTATTTTTTTAAAGCAAATATACTTACCAATGGACCTATGGCAAGTACTAAAAAAATAGAAGGAACTGTTGTAAACTGCAATAAATAATTAAAAAAGTAAATACTTACAATAGTTACAAAAAAACCAATACTAGTAGATAGGGTTAAAGCAGTTCCATTGTAATTTTTAAGGGAATGTTTGTTTACCAATGATGATAACAAAGGAGAATCGGCAACTACAGTAATTCCCCAAATTAATAAATAGGTAAAAAACATCCAAGGTTGTAAGTAAAAAGAAAATGGACTTAACAAACAACAGAATAAAGAACTGTATAATGCCCATTTTGCAATTTTAGAATTTCCTTTAGATGTAGCTAATTTACCAGCCAGTACACATCCCACAGCACCCGAACTAATAATGATAAAAGTAAGTAGAGAGATGTTAAAGTTGATTTCTTTTTGATGTTTGTAGGAGGTAATTAACAAAGGAAGAAAAGTCCAAAAGGTATACAATTCCCACATATGTCCAAAATAACCAACACTTACTTTTATAAAATCTTTTTGGCTAAAAAGTTTTGGCAGAATTGTAAAATCAATTTTTTGTAGATTTTCTTTGGCAGGAGTTTTTATAAAAAACATTAAGATTCCTCCTAAAACAGCCAAAGAAGAGCTTGTTAAAATAACGCTACCCCAAGGTAAATTTAGTTTAAAACTAGCTACAAAATGAGGAAATGCAGTTCCTAAAACCAAAGCACCTACCAAAACACCCAAAGCTTTACTAACTTTTTTTGGAAAAAAGTGAGCTGCAATTTTCATCCCCACAGGGTAAACACCTGCTAAGAAAAAACCAGTTAAAAAACGAAACAAAAATAGGGTTTCAAAACTTAAATCAGAAAGTGTTATTGCTGCATTAGAAAAAGCGGCTAGCAATATACTTACGCTAAAAACAATATTTGCTTTGTATCTATCGGCTAAATTAAAAATAGCATACACCAAGCTCCCTAAAATAAATCCTATTTGTGTAGCAATGGTTAAACTAGCCAATAAGTTTGGACTGTTTAATTTATGAGCGTTTGCAATAGCATCTAAAACAGCATTGCTACTAAACCACAAGGAAGTACCAAAAAACTGACTCAAAACAATGAGTAGTAAAATAAGTGTTTTGTTCATAAAAATAAGTTATCAAACTAACAGTTGTTAAACTGTGAATATCTTTCTCCGAAACTAGAAAAACTTTCTGTTATATTTGTTTTTCTGTGTTGCTAAAACAGAGTTCAAAAATAAATTTCTAAAATGAAAGTTTGTATTGCTGAAAAACCAAGTGTTGCCAAAGAAATTGCCTCCGTTTTGGGTGCAAATGTTAGATGTGATGGTTACTTTGAAGGAAATGGATATCAAGTTACTTGGACGTTTGGGCATTTATGTGGTTTGTATGCTCCGCACGAGTATAAACCCCATTGGAAAAGTTGGAATTTAGATACCTTGCCTATGTTGCCCGAGCGTTTTGAGGTAAAAATTATGGAGGACAAAGGAGTGCAGAAGCAATTTAGGACTATTAAATTTTTATTTGATAAAGCAGATGTTGTGATTAATTGTGGAGATGCGGGACAAGAAGGAGAACTGATTCAAAGATGGGTAATTAATAAGGCTGAATATAGAGGAAAGGTAGAGCGTTTATGGATTTCGTCTTTAACCACGGAAGCTATAAAAGAGGGATTTCAAAAATTAATTCCAGCAGAAAAATACGATAATTTATATTATGCAGGGAGTTCAAGAGCTATTGGTGATTGGTTGTTGGGAATGAACGCCACAAGGCTATATACCTTAAAATATGGTAGAGATAGACAGGTTTTGTCTGTAGGTAGAGTACAAACGCCTACGTTGGCAATGGTAGTAAAACGTTTTTTAGAAATCCAGAACTTTAAATCAGAACCTTATTGGGAAATACAAACCTTATATAGAAACACGGTTTTTAACAATGAGCAAGGAAAATATTTAAAGAAAGAAGACGGAGAAAAAACCATGCAATTGATTAAAGGGAAACCTTTAAAAATTGTATCGGTAGTAAAAAAGAAAGGAAAAGAGTACGCACCTAAATTGTTTGATTTAACAGGTTTACAAGTTTATTGCAACACCAAATTTGGCTTTACAGCAGATGAGACTTTAAAAATAACACAAGGTTTGTACGAGAAAAAAGTAGTGACTTATCCGCGTGTGGATACTACTTTTTTACCCAACGATGTGTACCCAAAAGTAAGAGGGATTTTATCAAAATTAACAAAATACGCACCGTTAACAGCTCCTGTTTTGGCAGAGCCAAAAATTAAAAAATCCACAAAGGTTTTTAACGATAAAAAAGTAACAGACCATCACGCTATTATTCCCACAGGAGTGGAGATTCCTTTGCACGCAAACGCACAAAAAGTTTACGATATTATTACCAGAAGGTTTATTGCAGTTTTTTACCCAGATAGCAATGTATCTAACACCACAGTGTTGGCTGAGGTTGAAAAAATAGGATTTAAAACAACAGGAAAAGAAATTTTATCAGAAGGGTGGAGGGGTGTTTTTAAAACAGCAAGTACAGCAGCTACAACAACTAAAAAAGTAGAAGAAGAAAAAGTGATGCCTACTTTTGTAAAAGGAGAGTCTGGAGCACATGAACCTTCTTTTTTAGAAAAGGAGACCAAACCGCCTAAACAATATACAGAAGCTACTTTGTTAAGAGCGATGGAGACTGCGGGAAAACAAGTTGAGGATGATGAATTGCGAGACTTAATGAAGGAAAACGGAATAGGAAGACCTTCTACAAGAGCAAGTATTATAGAAACTTTGTTTAAAAGAAACTATATAGAGCGTAATAAAAAACAGTTATTACCTACTTCTACCGGAATACAACTGATTACAACCATTCAGAACAAATTATTAAAATCTGCAAGATTGACGGGAGAGTGGGAAAAGCAATTAAAAGACATTGAAAAAGGAGTATACAATGCTGGTACATTTATAAAAAATATGAAAAAAATGGTGGACGATCTAGTGGTAGAAGTCCGTTTATCTAACCATAAGCCTATTCTGGTAGATGTTGTTTCTAAAAAACAGATACAGCCAAAAAAAGCATCAGTAAAAGGAGTTACGGGGAGCGATTGCCCAAAATGTAAAGCAGGAACCTTGTTAAAGGGTTCTAAAGCTTATGGATGTAGTAAATACAATCAAAATTGTGATTTTGTTTTACCTTTTGAATTTTTAGGGAAAAAGATTTCTGAAAATCAATTTATAAGGCTTTTAACCAAAGGAAGTACTGTAAATTTAAAAGGTTTTGTTAAAAACAATGATACTATTGATGGTATGGTTTCTTTTGATGCTCAATACAAATTAAAGATTACGGTTAAGAATGCTACCAAAAAGATAGAAACGAATGTTCCTGATGTCTTAACTTGTCCAAAATGTAAAAAGGGAACCGTTTTAAAAGGTTCTACAGCCTATGGTTGTTCTAATTACAAAACGGGTTGCAACTTTAAAAAAACGTTTAAAGCAGTAAAACAACAAGCAGGTAGCAGCCCATTAACCAAAGCGCTAGTTTGGCAAATCTTAAAGCGTTAAAAAACTCTTAACATAGTGTCTTTAATACTTTGTAGATTTAAAGGATTGGTTCTTACAATCATAAAATTACCAAAATTATCAAAAGTACCAGTTCCACTTAAATATTTGGCATTAATCATAAATACATGGGTGTTATCTTCTTTTTTAGCAACACCTAAAAATTGATTGTTTATATATATTTTGTATTCAAAAGTAGCTGTTTTTACAAACTTATAAGTTTTATTATTGAGTGTTAAATTTAAATATTCATAAGCTTTGGTATTACTTTTTGTAGTTGCAAGAAAAGTTTTTGAGGAAGGAGTAAACTTATGGTTTTGAATATTTGTATCCTTTAAAGTATTTCTTAAAGCTTCGTAAAAACCTAATTTAAAATCTTTATTTCTCCCAACACCCTTTAATGTTGTGTAAATTGTTTTGCCATAACAATCACTAAAATCAATTTTTAAATTAGTAGTTAGTATGCCTGATTTATGGATATTTATATTTAATATTTCACAAGGTTTTATGTCTGTAGCAATGGTATCCCCTTTTATAAAACTTTTAAAATTGTATTTGTTAAAACTAACTTTTAACAATTCGTTTATATTGTATTCATTAGGTGTTTTTTGAAAAGAGAATTGTTTTGGAATTAAAATAGAGTTGTAATTGTCTAGTTTTGCTTGAGCAAATAATAAATTAAAGCCAAAACAAAAAATACAAAAGCGTACTAATAAGTGTGTTTTTTTCATAAAAAAAATATAATATTTTTCAATATATAAAAAGAATAGGGAGTATTAAATTTTTTTAACAAGTTTGTAAACTCCTTTTTTTATGCCAGGAGAAAGAGGTTCTGTATACTGTTCTTGGCAAAGAAAAGTAAGCTCTTTAATAAGTTCAGGATGTTTGGTGCAAATATTGTAAATATGCTTAAAAGCAATGTATCTTACCCCAGAGGTTTTGGTTGTGTTTTCCCAAATTTGCATACAACAATCAAACAATTTACCTTCTTGTTCCTCATGTAATTTTAATTTAGATAAGATATTTAAAACCTCTCTTTGGTATCCATCGTTTTGATTTGTTAAAGAAGTGATAAAATCATCAACATAAGGAAGTATTCTAGCATCGTTTTTAGAGGTACAGTGTTTCAAAATCCAAGCAGCTTTCCAAGCTAAAGGGTTTTGGTTGATAAGAGAGAATTGTATAGCATTTTTATAAACCTCTTCTTGCTCCTGAAACAATTGTACTAAAAAGTCTTTATCTAATTTTCCGTCTAAAATGGTGGTTAAGTCCATGGGTTTTAAAATATATATTTTAGAGAAGAGTTGTTTTATACATTTTGTAATTCAAAAGCTAAGGAGTTAAATTCTTTTCCATTAGCAATAATAGCTATTTTATGAATTCCAGAATGGTACGTACGTGTGCTAATCGGTTTAAAATGTTGTTTTTTAGAAACTTTAGTTTTTTGTAAAGCGGTATATTCTTTCTCGCTAATTTGAAATATTTTTTTAGATAAAGTTCCGTTTTTCTTTACATAATAAACTGCATATTCTAAACGGATTGATACTGGTTTTTTAGAATGGTTAATTACATCAAAAGTAAAAGGTAAATCATTACCCAATGTTATTGTTGAGGTGTTTATGCTAAAGTTCTGAATATCAATTTCTACGGTATTTCCAAATCCAAAAATTATTAAAATTTCTGGTTCTGCTTGTTTTAATAAATTTCTATTAGCGTGTTTTAAAATCCAATTGGTAAAATTGGTTTTTCCATAATGTTTTTTAGTAAAGCAAATTAAAACTTCTTTGTGGTCTTTAGAAATATCATTTAAATTATTGGCTACACTTTTTCTCACATACAATTCCTTATCGTTTAGTAGGTTTTGTAGAATGGGTAGTATTTTATTTGGATTTTTTTTAAATTCTGTTAATACCATAGCCCAAGGCAAACGGGGTCTACAGCCCTCACTAGCCAACCGCCTAAGATGTAAATTAGGATGAAAAGACCACTTGGTCATTTTAGTCAAAACGTAATCAGAATTTGTTTTTAAAAAAGGTCTAATAGCAAATTCACAACTCACAAAAGGTGTAATGGTTTCAAAACTAGCAATACTCTCTACACAATGTTCTTGTCCGTATACTTCTACATAATTAGGGATAAATAAATATGCAAAACCTCCTTGAATATTATTCTTTTGAAGCACACAAACCAACTCTTTTATTTCTTGAATTGCAATAAAAAAATTAGGATTAAAATAATTGTGAAGTACATAAGTAATGTGGTTCATTCTTTCTTTTAACTCATAATTTTCCCATTCAACTGTAAAAATTTCATTTAAAAAATGAGTGGAATCTATGTTAGAGTGTATTTTTTTACAAGCAATTAAAAAGGTGGCAAAAAAAGCTTTGTTGTAAATTTCTTTTAGAGGCTTCATACAAATATTAAATTTAAACAAAGTAAAACAAATAACCATAGCTTCATTTTTTATATTTTTGAGAGATGCAATCACTTTTAATTATAGGTTATGTGTGGCCAGAGCCAACTGCAACAGCTGCAGGAAGTAGAATGTTACAAATAATAGAACAGTTTCAGCGTTTGGATTATAAAATTACTTTTGTAAGTCCTGCACAAAAACCAGAAACGGCCTATAATTTAGAGCAGTTAAATATAAGGTCAGAATTTATAGAGTTAAACAATGCTTCGTTTGATACTTTTGTAAAGAAGTGCAGTCCAACGGTTGTACTCTTTGATCGGTTTTTGATGGAAGAACAATTTGGTTGGAGAGTGGCGCAACAATGTCCCAACGCAATACGATTGTTAGATTCAGAAGATGTACATTTTTTAAGAAAAGCAAGACAATTAGCGGTTAAAGAAAATAGAGATTTACCATCTGGTTTAATTCATTCTGATGAAGCCATTAGAGAAATTGCAAGTATATATAGATGCGATGCTACATTGACAATTTCTGAATTTGAAATGGATTATTTAAAAAAAGTATACAATATACCAGAGGCTTTACTTTGGTATTTCCCTTTTTTAGTAACGGTTGATGTAGCTAAAAAACCTAGTTACAAAGCACGTCAAGATTTTGTTTTTGTAGGGAATTTTATGCATGCACCTAATTGGGATGCTGTATTGCATTTAAAAAAAACACTTTGGCCTATGATAAAAAATAAATTACCCAAAGTAAATTTGTATGTGTATGGTGCATATCCGTCAGAAAAAGTATTTCAGTTGCATAAAAAGCAAGATGGTTTTTTGATTAAAGGAAGAGCTGATGATGTAAGTGAGATAATGCAAATGGCTAGAGTGAGTTTGGCTCCCATGCGATTTGGAGCAGGTTTAAAAGGAAAAATTATAGATGCTATGCAAAATAAAACACCTTTTGTAACTAGTAAAATAGGAGCAGAAGGAATGTTTGGATCTATTGATTATAAAGAATCTATCGCATTATCAGATATTGATTTTGTAGAAAAATCTATTGCATTGTACAAAGACAAAAATCTATGGAAAGAATCTGCGTATAAGGGGACTAAAGTTTTAAGTTCTAGATTTTGTAAAAAAGATTATCAAACGGTTTTTGATACTAAACTACAGAACTTGACAGAGAATTTAGAAACGTATAGAGGTTTAAATTTTATAGGCACCATGTTACAACATCACAGTTTAAAAAGCACTTTATATTTGTCTAAATGGATAGAAGAAAAAAACAAATATTAAAATTTATAGGAAAGTTGAATACTTCCGTGTCGAATCCATTTTTTACGAAGTTCTTGAGTGTTTTTAGTATGAAATATTTGATGATAACTAACATTCCAATTTTTTAAATTCCAATAATATCCAATATCATTATGCCAAACCCATGGTTTAGTGTTAAAACTTTTTTTAAGGGGATTGTTCGCTAGTTTTCCTGTAACCGTTTTGTCTGTAATTTGATAACTAATAAAAGATTTTATACCCAAATAACATTCTTTAAACCAACTTTCGTTTTTAGATTGTAATGAAGTTCCTAAAAAAGAAGAATTATCAATTCCCAACGTGTTGTTTTTTCCTGTATTAAATTTAAAAGCCAGTCCTGATGAAATATTTGTAAAAACAGTACTAAAATTAGCATTGTTTGTCCAAGACAATTGAAAAAAATGTTCTGGGTTGTAAAGCAAACTTTGCACATATTCTAAATGCATCCCAAAATTAAAAATTTCTTTAATTTGTGTGTTCCATCCGTCAGAAGCTTGAATATTATAAAATTGATGAATAAAGTTTTGAGCTTCTTCTGCTTTAGATTTTTTTCCTGTAACACCTATATCAATACCTAATTTTAAAAGATGTTTGGAGCTAATAAATTGTTGTGCATATGATGCATAAATGTATCCTGCATAAGGTCTATCTTGATTAGCGATAACCTTAATATTAGAGTAATAGGGATTATACATTTTTTGTCCTGCATTAAAATAATGTATTTTTTTATCAAAAAGAGGTACTATCTTTGTACCAACTTGTTTGTAAAAAATATTCAAACCATTGGTATAATATTGATCTAGATACAAAGAAACATACAAATCATTGTCTGTTGCAAAACCAAATTCTCTTTGTTTTTTTGCTGAGCGATAGAGGTACTACTACTACTTAGAGATAAGAATAGTAAAAAAAAAAGTTTCAATATTTTCATTATCAATATAAAACCACAAAAATACAATTATTAGTTTAGTTAACGATGTTAAAAAATATATAGAATACTTATATTTACTAAACGCTATAAAACAATAATTTAAAAATCATGAAAGAACAACTAACCCTAGAGGATTTATCAACCATTAGCACTAAAGAAGAGTTGGTTGCTCGTTTTAAAGAAAAAGGTATAGACGTTTCTTCTATTTTAGAAAAAATAAAATACGAGAAAGAGTTAAAAATATTGCAAGAAGAATTGGTAAAACTACAACAGTGGATAAAAACCAATAACAAACGGGTAGCTATTATTTTTGAAGGAAGAGATGCAGCAGGAAAAGGAGGTTCTATTCGTAGATTTATGGAACATTTAAATCCACGCTCATCCCGATTGGTAGCTTTAAATAAACCCACAGATATAGAAAGAGGACAATGGTATTTTATGCGTTATATTAAAGAATTACCCAACCCTGGAGAAATAGTTTTTTTTGATAGAAGTTGGTACAACAGATCTGTTGTAGAACCTGTTATGGGATTTTGTTCAGAAGAACAATACAAGGTTTTTATGGCTCAAGTTCCAGAGTTTGAGCATATGTTGTATGAAGATGATTTAATTATTATTAAATTTTGGCTCTCTATTTCAAAAAAAGAACAAGCCAAAAGATTTGACTCTAGGCAAAAAAATCCATTGAAAAGATGGAAATTTAGTCCAGTAGATAAAAAAGGACAAGAATTGTGGGAGCAATATTCAGAATATAGAAATCATATGTTTAGTAAAACACACACCACTTATAGCCCTTGGGTAATTGTTAAAACCAACGACAAACAAGAGGCTAGGTTAGAGAGTATTCGGTATGTACTGTCTAAATTTGATTATGATGGAAAAAGCGAAGCAAAAACTACCTTATTTCCAGATCCAAACGTAGTGATGCATTATTATAGATCCTCTTATCACGAAAAATAAATTATGGAGAACTTAACAGAAAAAGATTTAAAAAATTTAAATAGCAAAAAAGGAATTCAGGCCTTATTGTCTTATGATACTCTTAATTTACCAAGAGCCTTAAAGAGTGTAAACTATATACAAACTTTAAAAAGTTTGCAAAAAGAACTTATTAGAATGCACGAGGATGTTATTGAGAACAATGACAGAGTAATTGTGGTGTTTGAAGGAAGAGATACAGCAGGAAAAGGAGGGGCTATACGAAGAATTACAGAACGTATCAATCCACGTCATTTTAGAATTGTTGCATTGCCAAAGCCAACAGAGGATGAAAAAACACAGTGGTATTTTCAACGATATATAAATAAATTTCCTAAAGCAGGAGAAATTGTTTTTTTTGACAGAAGCTGGTATAACAGAGCCGTTGTAGAGCCTGTAAACGGATTTTGTACACAAGATGAATATAAGAGGTTTATAGATAGTGTAAACGATTTTGAGCGTATGGTAACTGAATCAGGAATAAAATTGGTAAAAATTTACATGTCTATAAGTAAAGAAGAGCAAGCCAAACGTTTTGAAGAAATTAAAAACAATCCTTTAAAGCAATGGAAAATGACTCCAGTAGATCAAAAAGCACAAGAATTGTGGGACGAATATACGGAGTATAAAAAAGTGATGTTTAAACAAACAAACACAAAACATGCTCCTTGGAAAATTATTAAAGCCAATAAAAAAACAGTTGCCAGAATTAATGCAATTAAATATTTACTAGGAAGTATTCCTTACAACAAAAAAAGAAAAGTATAAAAAGTATGGATGCTCAGTATCAAAAAATGTCAAAAAAAAAACCATCATATCCAATACAACCTTTTTTTGACAAGTATTTGTCTCAGTATGATAGAAACGCACTAATTCCTATTTTTTATGAAGATTTACTTCGATTTTCTGGAGCCATTGAGGTTTATGATGAAGAAGGAGAAGATACTCTTTGGTTTAGAGTCTATTACCCAGAACACGAACGTGTAGATATAGACAAAGACTTAAAAAAAGTATATTCTATTTTGCACGGAGATGGCTCTGATACATCTGTTCCCTTTTTAAGTATTGATGCTGTAGACTATTGTACATTTGGAAACTCCAAACCTTTTAGAATTAAGGTTCGTAATGTTTTAAACGACAATTACACCTATATGTACATAAAAAAAGCAGATGCTTCTAGAATATATGGTTTAGAGTTAGAACATTTATTATCTCCTAACAGAATTAATTTTTTGGTATATAAAAATACTTTAATAGAAGATCATATTTCTGGAATTCCAGGAGATATATTTATAGATCAAGGATTAGATTCTTGTTCTACTATTGCACAAAAACAAATAGCAAAAGAATTTGTAAAGTTTAACGAGCGTTGCATTGTTCTCCTGTTAGGAGATATGCGATCTTACAATTATGTAATAGTACCTACGCACGATTTTGATCAAGTGCGTTACAGAATAAGAGCTATAGATTTTGATCAACAATGTTATGAGGGAAGACTAAAAGTATACATGCCACAGTTTTTAAAAGAAAACAATCAGTATGTAAAAATGGTTCATAATAATTTAAGACCAGAGTCTATAGAGCAGTATAAGCAAGAAGAACGTTCTACCATTGCCAAAAGAATTCTTTTGGGAAAAAAAAGAATTAGACAATTACTAAACTGTATGCTGCAAGATAGAATTTCTTCTGATGAAAAAATAACGCAGCTAAAAAAAGACTTATTTGATTATACCAAGGATACAAATTTTAAAAACTGTACTTGTATGGGAGAAATACTAGAGACTGCTTTTAATTATGTAGTAAAGCACTACCAAGATGTAAATGGTTTTAGTGTGACTAAAACATAAAAAAGCTCCAAAATAATTTTGAAGCTTTTTTTAGTAGTTAAATCTAAGGTTTTATATAAAATTACTCTATCCTTTCTAACAAAGCCATGTAAAATCCATCGTATCCAGACTCTGAAGCTAATATTTTTTTATCTTTTATCAACTTAAAGTTTTGGTTTAATCCTAAGAAACGAGCTACTTGCTCCTGATTTTCAGAAGGTAAAATAGAACAAGTAGCATATACCACTTTTCCACCTACTTTTACAATTTTAGAATAACGCTCCAAAATATCTTTCTGAATATCTTTAATATTATCAATAAACTCAGGTTGTAATTTCCATTTACTATCTGGGTTACGTTTTAAAACACCAATTCCAGAACAAGGAGCATCAATTAAAACCCTGTCAGCAGTATTATATAATTTTTTAATGGTTTTGGTAGATTCTATTTTTTTGGTTGTAATGTTAAAAGCACCTGCACGTTTTGCACGTTTTTTTAACTCTACCAACTTTCCACCATAAATATCAGTAGCAATAATAGAGCCTTTATTTTCCATTAAGGCTGCAATATGTAAGGTTTTACCTCCAGCACCCGCACAGGTATCCACCACTCTCATTCCTGGTTCTACCTCTAAAAATTCAGCAACTAATTGAGAAGAAGCATCTTGCATTTCAAACAATCCACTTTGGAAAGCAGCGGTTTTAAACACATTTTTTCGCTCGTTTAACTCTAAAGCTTGGGTGTACCCTTTAATAGGTTTGGTTAAAATATCATCTTTAGCCAACAAATCTTGCAATTGCTTTTTGGTACCTCTTAAGGTATTAGTTCTTAAAATAGCAGAAGCAGGTATGTTTTGAGCTTTTAGTTCTTTGGTCCATTTTTTTTCTCCCAATTCTTTTACACACAAGGCATCCATCCAGTCTGGAATAGATTGAGAAACAGCCCTATTGTCTTGTAATTCATCAAACTTACCTTTAATTCTTCTTACAGGAGTTCCTTCAAAATATTTCCAATCAGGTAAATCAATACCTCTTAAAACAGCCCAAACAGCAAATACTTTCCATAAATTCTCTCTAGAGTAATGGTCTTTTGTTCCTGCAATTTCGTTGTACAAACGTTTCCATCTTACAATTTCATAAATAGTTTCTGCAACAAATTTTCTATCTCTAGCTCCCCATCGTGCATCTTTTTTTAACGCTTTTTGTACTACTTTATCGGCATATTCTTTTTCGTTAAAAATATCTTCTAAAGAATCTATAACGGTAAAAACTAAATTTCTGTGAAGTCTCATTTTTTGTGAACTAATTAGGTTACAAAGTTACGTGTTTTTTTAGTTTGTGTATGTATAGAACTTTTATTTTATATGATGATGTGTTAGAAAGGGTTGTAGATAGTTTTATATCTTTGAAATTAGATGGAATTGATTTAAAAATGATGATGAAAAGATTATTAAGTTACATATGGCCTCAGACTAAAAAAATTTCTTCTCATTACAACGGAATGTTAGAAATAACACTATTAGATGGTAAAAAGGTGTTGGATAGTAAAGGTGCCAATTATTCTTATGGTTCTTTGCAACAAATTTTTGAGAACGGAATTGATAAAATAAATTTAAGTAAAGTAAATTCAGTACTATTACTGGGGCTTGGAGGTGGTTGTGTAATAGATTCTTTAAGAAATAAATTTCTGTATCAAAATAATATTACAGCTGTAGAGTTAGATGCCACCATTATTAAAATAGCCCAAGAAGAGTTTGGTATAAAAACTACAGATAATTTAAACATTATACATCAAGATGCTTTTGTTTTTGTAAAAGAAACGGTAGCTAATTTTGATGTAATTTTAGTAGATATTTTTATAGATCAAAAAGTTCCTGAACAATTTTATTCAGACTTATTTTGTCATCAGATTTATAGAATTTTAAATTTAAACGGAAATATAATTTTTAATTTAGGGATGAGTAGTTTAAGTACAGACCAAATTGCTAAAGTAACAAAACACTTTAAACAAAAAGGAGCAAAAGTGTTTGTACATAAAAATGTATTAGAAACCAATACTTTGTTAATTGTAGAAAAAGGATAAGTTTTATGTTTGATTTTGATACACAAATAACATATTTATCAGGAATAGGTCCTGCAAAAGCAGCAGTAATGCAAAAGGAACTGGGTATTTTTAATGCCAATCAGTTTTTAAATTTCTTTCCCAGTAGGTATGTAGACAAGTCCAAAATATTTAAGGTTAGAGAATTGCAACCTAGCAATGCTGAGGTGCAATTACAAGGAGTTATTTCTGATGTAAAAGAAGTACAGCAAAAAAGAGGAAGTAGGTTGGTGGCTACTTTTAAAGACGATACAGGAACTTTGGAGTTAATTTGGTTTAGAGCTAGCAAATGGCTAAAATCTAGTATTAAGGTAGGAGAGGTGTACGTAATTTTTGGTAAAACTAATTTTTTTAATGGTCATTTTAGTATGCCACATCCAGATATGGAATTGGAAATTCATCATAAAAAAAACTTTATAGCCGGTTTACAAGCCGTATATCCTTCTACCGAAAAAATGAGTGCCAAAGGTTTTAACAACAAAGTGGTTTCTAAAGCCATGCAAAGTTTGTTAAAAGAAGCTTTTCCATACATTCAAGAAACGTTATCTGATGAGATTATTCAAGAATTGGGCTTGTTGTCTAAAAAAGAAGCATTGTTTTATATTCATTTTCCTAAAAATCAGGACTATTTAGCAAAAGCGCAAAAAAGATTAAAGTTTGAGGAGTTCTTTTTTATTCAAACCCAATTAATTAGAAATAAACTCATCAGAAAAGATAAAATAAAAGGATTTACCTTTGAGTTAATAGGAGATTACTTTAATACATTTTATAAAAAAGGATTGCAATTTGATTTGACCAATGCGCAAAAACGAGTATTGAAAGAAATTAGAGCCGATATGGCTACAGGTGCCCATATGAATAGGTTGTTGCAAGGAGATGTAGGAGCTGGAAAAACCATTGTAGCCTTGTTAACAATATTGATTGCTTTAGATAATAATTTTCAAACAGCTATGTTAGCACCCACTGCTATTTTGGCTACACAGCATTACCAAGCAGTAAGCGAGTTGGTTGCTCCGTTTGATATTACGGTAAAATTGTTAACAGGAGCTACCAGAGCTAAAGAAAGAAGAGAAATTCACGCAGCTTTGCAAGAAGGCTCTTTACAGATATTGATAGGCACACATGCTATTCTAGAAGACAAAGTAAAATTTAAGAATTTAGGTTTGGCGGTAATTGATGAACAACATCGATTTGGAGTAGCACAGCGTTCTAAAATGTGGATGAAAAACACCTTGCCTCCTCATATTTTAATTATGACAGCTACGCCAATACCAAGAACCTTAGCCATGAGTGCTTATGGAGATTTAGACGTTTCTGTAATAGATGAATTGCCTCCGGGAAGAAAAGCCATACAAACAGTGCACAGATTTGATAGTGCTCGTTTGCGAGTTTTTAAATTTATGCGAGATGAAATTGCTAAAGGAAGGCAGGTGTATGTAGTGTATCCGTTAATAGAAGAGTCTGAAGCGATGGATTACAAAGATTTACAGGATGGATATGAGAGCATTCAGCGCGAGTTTCCTTTACCCAATTATAGAATAAGTATTGTACATGGAAAAATGAAACCTGCTGATAAAGATTTTGAAATGCAGCGTTTTGTAAAAGGGGAAACTCAAATTATGGTAGCTACTACGGTAATAGAAGTGGGTGTAAATGTACCCAATGCATCGGTAATGATTATAGAAAGTGCAGAGCGTTTTGGTTTGTCGCAATTGCACCAGTTAAGAGGAAGAGTAGGACGTGGAGGAGATCAGAGTTTTTGTATACTAATGTCTGGCGTAAAATTATCTAACGATTCTAAAACTAGATTAGAAACCATGGTAAGAACTAGTGATGGTTTTGAAATAGCTGAGGTAGATTTAAAACTCCGTGGACCTGGAAATTTAATGGGAACTCAGCAAAGTGGTGTGCTCAATTTAAAAATTGCCGACTTGGTAAAAGATTCTAAAGAATTGCATATGGCAAGAAACAAAGTAGTAGAGGTGTTAACAGAAGATCCTAATTTTTCTCTGCCTAAAAATGCTCCTTTAAAAAGAACCTACCAGCAAATCAGTAAAAAGACGAGTATTTGGGCAAATATTAGTTAGGTAACAGATAATTTAATGATATAATAAAAAACTATAATTTTATATTTTCTAAATTGATGATTATAATTTGTTGTTGTTACGTAGTTCTCAAGTTTAGGTACAAGTAAATGATAAAGCTTTCACACATCATACAGCTTATTTCTACCACTTTTAATGCCTTGTTTTATAAAGTCTTCTTTAAATTTAGTAGAAAGCTTAATCCTGAAAATTCTCATATGAATTGATTTTTGATATGCTTTTATCATTGCGATGACTTTTGTATTATTTAGTCGTTTTTTATTGGGTTTTGAGTCTTTTGTAAAAAAGGTAAAATTTTCATATTCAAGTTTTAAATAAACTCTATTTTTAGATTTTTTAGCATTTTTTGTATGGTGTTTTGCTTATTTTTATTAGAAATTATAAAAAATATGTATAAAATTTTTGAATCTAGTTTTGAGGATTTAATAAGGATTGTAGGGTCTATTGTATTAATATACTTACTTATTATTTTGTATACACGTTTCATGGGAAAACGATCTACATCACAATTAAATAATTTTGATTGGATTGTAACGGTATCTATGGGTTCCATAGTTGCATCTACCATTGTTTTAAAAAATGTATCAGTTACAGAAGGGGGCATCAGTATTTTTATATTGATACTGCTACAGTATATCCTAACAAAATGTATGTACAAATCTAAATTTTTTAGAAGTATTGTAAAATCTACACCGCAGCTATTGCTTTTTGAAGGAGAGTTTATAGATGAAAACATGAAAAAAGAACGAATACTAAAGCCAGAAGTATATGCGGCTATTAGGCAAAGTGGTTTAAAATCTGTTAAACAAATTTATGCTATTGTTTTAGAAACCAATTCTAAAATAAGCGTAATCCCCAACAATGACTCTAAAGAAATAGGTTTTTCTTTAAGTGATGTACAGGGATTACCTGAAGGGCTTAAAAAAGATTTAAAGCACATTAAAATGTAGTTTAGAAACAAAATAACTTAATGGAGACTAACAATAGTGAAAAAAAAACAAAAACTCCTTGGCCAACTAAAAAAAGCATGGAGCAGATCTATGAAATGAATTTGTGGGGAGGTAAAAAAAATGAATTTTATTCGGGAGAAGGTTCTCATATATTTGAGATTGTAAATCCCTACAAAGAGGTAATAATATCCTTTTTAAAAACTTTTAAAACACCTCTTATAGTTTGTGATTTAGGATGTGGAGATTTTAATGTAGGAAAAGATTTGGTAGCTTATGCACAAAAGTACACTGCTATAGATATTGTAGAACCACTGATAGAATTTAACAAAATAAAGTATCAACACAAAAACTTAGAATTTGATTGTTTAAATATTGCTGTAGACAATTTACCAGATGGTGATTGTGCTATTTTAAGACAAGTTTTGCAACATTTATCTAATCAAGAGATTAAAAGCGTGTTAAAAAAATTACAAAAGTACACATATATTATTTTAACAGAGCACATCCCTTTAGGCGATTTTATACCTAATAAAGACATTATTTCAGGTCAAGGAATTAGAATTAAAAAGAAAAGTGGCGTTAATATATTAGCGGATCCGTTTTATTTTAAAATAAAAAAAGAGAAGGTGTTAACATCATTTTCTTTAAAAAACAATAAAGGATTGATACTTACTAAACTTTATACGGTATTGTAATTTAGTATTGTACGTTACAAAAAAAAGGAATATCAATATTTTGATATTCCTTTTTTTGTAATGATTTTAATAAAATCAATAATTAAAATTTAATAGTTAATTCTATCAATTACTTTCAATCCATATCCTGTAATTCCAACTCTCTTTTTATGTGACACAGAGTTGGTTAACAGTTTAAGTTGTGTAACATCTATATTGTGTAATATTTGGGCACCAATACCAAAATCTTTATCGTCTATAGAGGTAGATGGAGTAGTAGTAGATTTTCCTTTTTGAGTATTTTTAAAGTTACTTAAACGTTCTTTTAAATTAAAAGTATGTTCTTCTTGGTTGATAAAAACAACAGCACCTTTTCCTTCTTTATTAATTTTTTCAAAAATTCTAGATAATTTATCTTCTGGTTCCTTGGTTAAAGTACTCAGAATATCGTTTCCAAAAGAGTTAGAGGTTACTTTACACAAAACAGCTTCGTCTTTAGACCAACATCCTTTTGTTAAAGCTAAGTGAATTTGGTTATTGGTTGTTTGGTTGTAAACTCTTAATCTAAACTGACCGTAACGTGTATCAATATCAAAATCTTCAATTTGATCAATTAAAGAATCGTGTTGCATTCTATAAGAAACTAAATCTTCTATAGAAATTAGCTTTAATTCAAACTTATCTGCAACTTCTTTGAGTTGAGGTAAACGAGCCATCGTTCCATCTTCGTTTAAAATTTCTACTAAAATACCAGCAGGTTTTAACCCCGCCAATCTAGCCAAATCAACAGCAGCTTCGGTATGTCCAGTTCGTCTTAAAACACCACCTTCTTTTGCTTTTAAAGGAAAAATATGTCCAGGTCTACCTAAGTCAGTAGGTTTTGTGTTTTGTTGAGTTAAGGCATAAATAGTTTTAGATCTATCATGTGCAGAAATTCCTGTGGTACATCCGTTACCAATTAAATCTACAGAAACGGTAAATTGTGTATTGTGCAACACAGTGTTGTCGTTTACCATCATATTTAGTCCTAATTCCTCACAACGTTCTTCAATTAAGGGAGCACAAATAAGACCACGTCCATGCATTGCCATAAAATTAATCATTTCTGGAGTAACTTTTTCTGCCGCAGCAATAAAATCTCCTTCATTTTCTCGGTCTTCATCATCCACAACAAGAACCATTTTTCCATTACGGATATCTTCTATGGCTTCTTGAATTGAATCTAATTTTATCTTTGATGTATTTTCAGTATTATTCATTTCTTTTTTTGAATCTATTGAACAGTTTCTTAAACAGGTTTAAAATTACGTCAAAATTTACAAATCCCATATCTTTTGAGGCCCTTATCGTAAAAAAGATAGCTAAGGGAGCCATTAATAACGTTCCCAGCCATCCACCTACTAATGCAGTAATACTACTTTCTTCTGCTAAATTTTTACCAAAGGTGTTTGTAAAAAAATAAGCAACATAAATAATAATAGCAACAATCATAGGCATACCAAATCCTCCTTTTCTAATTATTGAACCTAACGAAGCTCCCACAAAAAACAGTAAAAGACAAGATAAGCTACTAGTTAGTATAAAATGATATTGGTAATCGTGATTGTTTAAGTTTTTTCTGCGTCTTTTAAAATATTCTTTATAGCTTTTTACATTACTAAGTTTATTATCCACATCATTTAAAGCTTGTGTTAGTATAGAGTATTTATTTTCTATACCAAAATTGGATAAAATATCGTTATTTATCTCTTTTTTTATTTCAGTTATAATAAGTCTACTTGTATTGATACTAGATTTCATAGACACAAATTTTGAATCTAAATAAGTATCATAAGAAACTTTTAAACTATCAGAACTTTGTTGCAGTTGTACCATGTTTTTCATGGTGTAATGGTGTTTGTATTTTTCTTCCTCTAGGTTATGACTTGTCAAATCAGAAATATCAATATTTACAGTGTACTTTTCAAACTTAGCCATAGAAGAGGGCATTTTGTCTCTATTTTTTTTTCTCTTTTTACTAGATGTGTGATCTTGAAAATAATATCCATCATTTAAAATTAAAGTCATGTATTTACTTCCTTCCTCTGTGGTAATCTTCCCAGTTTTGGCAGTAATAACTGTTTGGTCTTCTTTATTCCCTTTTGTGTCTATAATCATGACATCTTTTAGCAAATTATTGTCAGGACCGTACTTTTTGGAAAACTTAATACTCCATCCAGGAATTTCATCATTAAAACTACCTTCTATCAAAGCCATCGTTGGCTGTGTTTTTTTGATGTTTAACAATAAGTTTTTTTGCTTCAAACTTGCATAAGGATAGGTGTAGTTGATTAGAAAAAAATTGGCGAGAGAAATAAGACTAACCGTTAAGGTTAAGGGTCTTAAAAATCTATAAAAAGAAATACCAGATGATTTTATAGCTGCCAATTCATAGTTTTCTCCCAAGTTTCCCATAGTCATTATAGAAGACAATAAAACAGAAATAGGCAATGCTTGTGGTGTGACAAATAAACACATATACCACAAAAATTTTAAAATAATACTAAAATCTATTCCTTTACCTGCTATATCATCAAACACAATCCAAAGTGCTTGCATAACCAACACAAACAAGGCAATTAAAAAAGAAGCGGTAAAGGGAACTAAAAAGTTCTTAATTAGATATTTGTCTAAAGTTTTCAATTAAGTACTTATTCGTTAATATAGTAGTCCAATTCTTGATATTTTGCTTTGTTAAAAAGAAATGTATCTGGAGCTAAGTTTTGATTGGTTTTGTAGCTAGAAATTTCAAAACTTGTATTTGTACCGTTTTTTCCAACTTCTGTTAAGGATGAAATTTGATTTTTAGAAGTGTTTATTCCCAAAAGTACGTAAGAAACTTCTTTGGATTTTGCCGTAGGTATTAGTTTGATAAATTGAACCAGTCCTGCTTTTTTATCCATTAAGTATGTGTAGCCCTTTTTGTAAAAAGACAACAATTTAGTAGGAGTTAAGCTATCATCTTCTATATTATCTGCTGGCGTAATGTTTATTTCTTCGTTTTCGGGAGAGATAACATAATTATTTTTTTGATCGAATAAAATAATATTATCTAAATAATTTAATACATATTTATCACCTTCTATAATGGCAGAACCTTTACTAGATTGATTGATGTTTACAATCTTATTTTCTAAGGTATGTGTAAACTCAATCGTAATATTTTTTTGTTTTTCTAACGTTTTTGTAACTTTTTCTAAAATTGCTTCTGCTTTGGGAGAATTTTGAGCAATTGTACAAGAACTAATAAAAACGGTAACGATGGTTAATAATTTGAATGTCATTTTTTAATTGTTTTTTTCGTTGGCTAATAACTGTTCTAAAGCAACCAAATCTGGAACTAAAACTTGTCTGGCTTTGCTACCTTCAAAAGAACCAACAATACCTGCTGCCTCTAATTGGTCTATCAATCTACCTGCTCTGTTATAACCTAACTTTAATTTTCTTTGTAATAAAGAAGCAGAACCTTGCTGTGCAATTACAATTAATTCAGCAGCTTCTTTAAATAATTTATCTCTGTCTTTTATGTCAATATCAAGTTCCGTACCACTTCCATCTTCTCCCACATATTCTGGAAGTTGATAAGCTTCTGGGTATGCTCTTTGCGAACCAATAAAATCTGTTATTTTTTCTACTTCTGGAGTGTCTACAAATGCACATTGTACACGTGTTAAGTCGTTTCCGTTAGAATATAGTAAATCTCCTCTACCAATTAATTGATCTGCTCCAGGAGCATCTAAAATAGTTCTAGAGTCTATTTTAGAGGTTACCCTAAATGCAACACGAGTAGGAAAGTTGGCTTTAATAATACCTGTAATTACGTTTACGGATGGCCTTTGTGTTGCTACAATTAAATGTATACCAATGGCTCTAGCCAATTGGGCTAAACGAGCAATAGGTGTTTCTACTTCTTTACCAGCGGTCATAATTAAATCGGCAAATTCATCAATAACTAAAACAATGTAGGGTAAAAATTTGTGACCATCGTTAGGATTTAATTTACGAGATTTAAACTTATCGTTGTATTCTTTAATGTTACGTACCATTGCATTTTTTAACAAGTCGTAACGGTTGTCCATTTCTATACACAAAGAGTTTAAAGTGTTTATTACTTTGTTGGTATCGGTAATAATAGCGTCTCCATCATCAGGAAGTTTTGCTAAGTAATGACGTTCAATTTTGTTAAAAAGTGTTAATTCTACTTTTTTAGGATCTACCAATACAAATTTAACTTCTGCGGGATGCTTTTTGTATAGCAAAGAGGTTAATACTGCGTTTAAACCTACCGATTTTCCTTGACCTGTAGCACCGGCCATTAGCATGTGTGGAGCTTTGGCTAAATCAAACACAAAAGTTTCGTTAGAAATGGTTTTACCCAAAGCAATAGGCAATTCCATTTTTGATTCTTGAAATCTTTTAGATGCAATTACAGAGTTCATAGAAACAATGTTCGATTTTTTATTGGGAACCTCTATACCAATAGTTCCTTTTCCTGGAATAGGGGCAATGATACGTATTCCTAATGCAGATAAAGATAAAGCAATATCATCTTCTAAATTTTTAATTTTAGAAATTCTAATTCCTGCTTCTGGAACAATTTCATACAGCGTGATTGTTGGACCTACTGTTGCTTTAATTTGTGCTATTCCTATTTTATAATTGTTAAGTGTTTCTAAAATTCTATTTTTATTAGCCTCTAATTCTTCTCCATCAATAGAAATGCTTTCATCAAACTCACGTAATAAATTTAAGGTCGGAAATTTATAATTCCCTAAGTCTAAGGTTGGGTCAAATTTTCCAAAATCTTTAACCAGTTTGTCAGATAAATTATCTTTGCTAGTTTCCTCTATTGTAGTTTGTTTTACATTAATTTCTAACACCTCTGGTTCTTTTGGCTGTGTAGAATGAGTAGAAATAGTAGGAGTTGCGTCGTCTACATTCAATTCAAAAGAAGAGATTGGTTTTTCTGTTTCTTCAAACTCATCTAAAGAAGTTAGTTTTTCTTCTTTAACAGTTTCAGTAATTTCTAGATTATTGGTTTTTACAACTTTTTCTGAAACAATTGGTTGTACATCTTCTTCATTTTTAATGGTTTCGGATGCTTCAATTTCCTCGTCTTCTGTTTCTGAGATAGAGTTTAAGTCAGATTTAATATCTTCTATGGCTTCTTTCTTTGGAAACCAAGTTTTAATTTTTTCAGGTGTAATTTTAAAACGGATAACAAGATAGGCGGCATATCCAAACAATAAAATAATAAACAAACCAAAATTAGCTACATAAAGCACCAAAAAATTGTTTAGTTCTATACCAACTACACCTGCTACTAGTGCATTTTTATTGGTTATAAATCCTAAAGAAGTTGATACCCAAATTAAACCTAATATTCCCCAATTCCAGGATCTAAATATTTTTCTAAGTGGAATTTTAAGCAAAATATAAATTCCTGATATAAATAACAAAACAGGAATAATAACAGCTGCAATACCAAAACCTTTGTAAATAAAAAAATGACTAATATTAGCTCCAATTTTTCCCAAAATATTTTGGGCTACAACGGATTTGTCTCCTAACTGTGTAAGTGTGCTTTGATCTGCTCTCCATGAAAAGAAGAAGGAAATAAATGAAGTAAATAAAAAGACACCAAATAGAGAAATAAACAATCCAGCAATAGTTTGTGTTTGCCTGTTGTTTACAAATGCTATAATTTGTTCCTTTTTTTGTAAAGGTTTACTTGTTTTTGAAAGTTTTTTTTTGGGCATTTAAAAGTCTTAAAATAGAGTTGGCAAAGATACAGAATTAGTAAGAGTAGTATTGCATAAATTTTGGGATATAAATAAAACCCAGAACGATAATTCCAAAAAGGGCAGAGAATAAGACAGCTCCAGCACTAATGTCTTTAATAATTCCTATTTTTTTATCAAAATTAGGTTGAATATAATCTGCAATTGCTTCTATAGCAGTGTTTATGCTTTCTGTGCTTAGAACTAGTCCAAGTGTTAAAAACTGAAACATCCACTCTGTTTTATCAATGTCAAAAGCAATTCCTAATAGGGTTAATAAAACAGTACTTAAAAGATGTGTTTTTATAGCATTTTCTGTTTTTAATAAAAATAAGAACCCCTTATATGCGTATTGTAAACTATAGATTCTGTCTATAACAATATTTCTTCTTTGTGTTTTCATAAACTAATTAAAAAGGCTTGTTTTACAAGCCTTTTTTTATCTTATTTTAAAGTACAGCCAATGCAGCATCATAATTAGGTTCGTTTGTAGTCTCGGTAACTTGTTCTGTATAAACTACTTCTCCTTTTGTATTAATCACTACAATAGATCTAGATAATAATCCTTTTAAAGGACCATCTGTAAATGCAACTTGGTAAGATTTACCAAACTCACCACTAATGTCAGACAAACTTAACACGTTTTCTATTCCCTCAGCACCACAAAAACGAGCGTGAGCAAATGGTAAATCTTTAGATACACACACAACTTTAGTGTTGTCCAAAGAGGCAGCTTTTTGATTAAAAGTTCTTACAGATGTTGCACATGTACCTGTGTCTACACTAGGGAAAATATTTAGAATAATGTTTTTATTAGCCAGATTAGCCAAAGATACTTCAGATAAATCTGTATTAGTTAATGTAAAATCAGGAGCTTTATTTCCTGTTTTTGGTAAATTTCCCAATGTTGTAAAAGGGTTTGATTTTAAGGTTACTGTTGCCATTATGTATGTTTTATTAAGAAAACTAAATATATAAAAAAAAGCCCTTAACACGGTTAAAGGCTTGGTAGTATTATAATTGTTTTTACAATTTAATTAAGCTGTTCTCGGTGTTTGCGTATTCATTAAAAATTAAGGTTTCAGCTTGGTTATCATTAACATACTCACCATCAACAATAAACTTGTATTGATAAGATTGTTTTGTTTCTAAATCTACAACAACTTTAAAAGTTCCGTTCTTTAGTTTTTTTAAAGGAGTTGCAGAAGCGTTCCACTCGTTAAAATCTCCAACCAAGTATATTGTAGAAACTTTTGGAGCAGTATACGTAAATGTAACTTTACAAATAGGTTTTGTTTTTAAAAATCTTTTAGATATTGCCATGGTTCAATTTTATTTTAATATTACCAAATTAAGTATATTTGGAATATAAAACACAATGTTTATACAGAACTGATTGATTTTTAAGGATTTGTTAATTTAGTTGCTTCAATATTGTTCATATGTTAAATTTAGGTTTGTATTAGTGTTTTGATAATGTAGATTTATATTTTTTTTTAAAAATTTTATGTTTTAAATTGTATTCCTTTACTGTTTTGTTGTCTTAATGATGAGCGATTTAAAGAAAATTAATAGATGATTGAGGATATTGTAAAGAATTTAGAAAAGGGTAAATATTTATTAGAAAATATTGACGACGCTATTTATAGTGACAAAAGTATTGCTCCTTATTTTTCTTCTATTGGCGAACATTTAAGACATGTTTTAGATATGTTTACTTGTGTTTTTAAAGGTATAGAATTAAATTCTATAAATTTAACGGATAGAGATAGAAACTACAACGTAGAAAATTACACGAATTGTGGTCTTGAATATTTTGATAAGGTTATCAATCAATTAAAAAAAATAGATACCTCTCAATTATCAAAAAGAATTCAGGTTATTGATGATTTGGGTAGTGGGTGTTGTGCCGTAAACTCTACATATGAAGCAGTATTAATGCAAGCTCATAGCCATGCAATTCATCATTTTGCAACGGTAGGATATACGATGTATGCATTAAAAATCTGTTTGCCTATAGATAGTTTTGGGGTAAATGCTACAACTCCTCACAAATAAAATTAGTCAGATAAATTATTGTTGTTAAAATATAAAAGGAAGCCACCTATTTGTAGGTAGCTTCCTTTTATATTTTAGTTTTTAGCCAATTCCTTAGCTCTATCTACACAGGCTACTGTAGCTTCTTTTATATAATTATGTACGTTGTTACTGTCAAGATTATTAAGAGCAGCACGAGTAGTACCTCCTTTAGAGGCTACTTTATTCATCCACTCTACTAGAGAAATATCGTTTCTTTTATACAACTCAATAGCTCCCTCAAAGGTTTGAGAGACTAATGTTTTAGCTTCTTCAGGGTTAAAGCCCATATTCTCTGCTGCTTCTGCCATTGCATTCATATAGTAAAATATATAAGCAGTTCCGCTACCAGAAATTCCAGTAGTATTGTCAATCATGTCTTCACTTTCTACTTCAAATGCTTTTCCAGTAGATTTTAAAATATCACCAACCAAACTAGCTTCTCCTTTGGTAACATTATTAGAGGTAACATAAGTGGTCATTCCTAACTGAATTGATGCAGGTAAATTAGGCATACATCTTACAACTTTATCTATCTGTAAGCCTTTTTGAATCGTTTCAATCGTCATACCTGCCATAACAGATACAAATAGTTGATTTTTATTAACAAGAGATTTAATTTCTGTAAAAACAGAAGGAGCTATTTGTGGTTTTACTGCCAAAAAAATAATATCAGCATTCACTAAAACATCGTAAGAATTTGTGGCTTTCATTTTATTCATATTGTTGATCTCTACAATACGAGCTTCTGTTTTATGAAGAATTTGAATATCTGCAATTTTAGCATTGTAAATTCCTTCTGCATAGGTAAAACCCATATTTCCACCACCAATAACTACTATTTTTTTCATCTTTCTGTTTTTTAAATTAGAGTGCGTTGTATTTTTCAAGAGCATCTTTAAGGATGGCTACAGCACGAATTAGCTTTTCCTTTTTAAGTACATATGCAATTCTTACTTGTTTTAAACCAATATTTGGGGTTGAGTAAAATCCACTAGCAGGAGCAATCATTACAGTTTGTTGATTGTTATGGTATTCTTCTAATATCCAACGCGAAAATTTGTCTGCATTGTCTATTGGTAATTTTACCAAACAGTAAAAAGCGCCTTTAGGTTTTACAACGTTAACCCCTTCTATTTTTAGCAATTCTTCTATTAATATATTTCTTCTATCAATGTACTCGTTACGAACTTCATCAAAATAACTTTGTGGAGTTTCTAATGCTGCCTCTGCCGCAATTTGCGCAATGGTAGGGGGGCATAAACGAGATTGTGCCATTTTCATAACGGTACTAACCAATTCCGGATTACGAGAAACCACGCAGCCTATACGAGCCCCGCACATACTATACCTTTTAGAAGTAGAGTCAATCATAATAGCATTCATATCCATACCTTCTTCTTCCATAATAGAATAATGACCTTCATCAGTATATACAAATTCACGATACACTTCATCTGCAATTAAAAACAAGTCATATTTTACAACTAGTTTTTTTAATTCTTTAATTTCTTCTTTTGAGTATAATGTTCCTGTAGGATTTCCGGGGTTACAAATTAAAATAGCTCTTGTTCTAGGTGTAATTAAAGCCTCAAACTCATCTATTTTAGGAAGTGCAAAACCGTTATCCATACTAGTGTTGATTGGAATTACATTTACACCAGCAGCAATAGAAAAACTAGTGTAGTTTGCATAAAAAGGTTCTGGAATAATAATTTCATCTTGAGGATCTGTAATACTTGCAATGGTAAAATACAAAGCTTCTGATCCTCCAGTTGTTACTAATATCTGTTCGCTTGTAAGCTGTATACGATGTTTTTTATAGTAATCAACCAGTTTATTTCTGTACTGTTCAGAACCATTAGAAGTAGAATATTCTAAAACTTCCATATCAATATTACGGACAGCATCTAAAGCAACTTTAGGAGTCTTAATATCGGGTTGACCAATGTTTAAATGAAAAATTTCTACTCCTCGTTTCTTTGCGGCTTCAGCATAAGGAACCAATTTACGAATTGGTGACTCAGGAATAGCTCTACCTTTGTTAGAAACTCTTAGCATGATATAATTTATTTTTGAATTTAAGCTTACAAAAATACAAATTTCAAATAGAACATCTGTTTAAAAAACAAGTACTTGCTAATAGATTTTTTTTGAAAGATAGCACAAAAAAAAGCTGCTCAAAATAAATGTAGCAGCTTTTATATATATTGTAATAAGGATTATTTAGTCTTTTAAAACTTCTCCTTTAATTTTAACAACTTTAGGCTTTTCTGTAGCGTTAGAAACAACAGTTACTGTTTTTGTAAATCTACCAATACGGTTTGTAGCATATTTTACTTTAATTTCACCTGTTTGACCTGGCATAATTGGTTCTTCTGGTTTGGTAGGAACAGTACATCCACAACTACCTTTCACGCTTTTTATTACCAAAGGAGCACTTCCTTCGTTAGTAAACTTAAAGAAACGAACACCATCTGCATTGTGTTTAATAGTACCATAATCAATAACCTCTTTTTCAAAAGTGATAATAGGTTTTAATTCAGATGATTTTTTTTGTTCAGGACTTGCATATTGAGCAAAAGTAATTGTAGGTACTAAAGCCAAACAAATAATAAATAGTAATTTTTTCATGATTTTAAATTTTAGGTAAAAATAAAGTTTATAATCAAATATTCAATAACTATGCCGTATTTTTTTTTGTCGTAATGTATATTTGTATTTTTGAAACTAGATTATATAACAAAGCGAACACATGAGTATTCCTAATAAATACAATGCTACAGCAGTAGAAGAAAAGTGGTATAGTTACTGGATGGAAAATAAATATTTTCATTCCACACCTAATAAAAAAAAGCCATATACCATAGTGATACCACCTCCTAATGTAACAGGTGTGTTGCATATGGGACACATGTTAAATAATACTATTCAGGATGTTTTAATAAGACGTGCCCGTTTAAGAGGGTATAATGCTTGTTGGGTGCCAGGTACAGATCATGCTTCCATAGCTACTGAAGCAAAAGTGGTTGCAAAGTTAAAATCCGAAGGAATTAACAAAGAAGATTTAACGCGTGACGAGTTTTTAAAACACGCTTGGGAATGGACAGATAAACATGGCGGGATTATTTTAGATCAGCTTAAAAAATTAGGAGCTTCTTGCGATTGGGATCGTACAAAGTTTACGATGGATGCTGATTTAAGTGAAGCAGTAACTAAGGTTTTTGTGGATTTGTATAAAAAAGGAGACATTTACAGAGGTTACCGTATGGTAAACTGGGATCCAGAGGCAAAAACAACCTTATCTGACGAAGAAGTTATTTTTGAAGAAAAGCAAGGAAACTTTTATCATATCAATTATAAAATTGAAGGATCTGAAAAAGTTTTAACGGTTGCAACTACGCGTCCCGAAACTTTGTTAGGGGATACAGCTGTTTGTATCAATCCTACTGATGAGCGTTATAAACATTTAAAAGGAAAGAACGTAATTGTACCCATTGTTAATAGAGTAATTCCTATTATTGAGGATGAGTATGTAGACATTGAGTTTGGAACCGGTTGTTTAAAAATTACACCTGCACACGATCAGAATGATAAATTAATAGGGGAGAAGCACAAGTTAGAAGTAATTGATATTTTTAATGATGATGCTACTTTAAACGATTTAGGATTACACTACAAAGGAAAAGATAGATTTGTTGTTCGTAAAGAAATTACCAAAGAATTAGAAGAAATTGGAGCTTTGGTAAAAGTAGAGCAACACATGCATAAAGTAGGAACCTCAGAAAGAACCAAAGCTGTTATAGAGCCTAAAATTTCTGCCCAGTGGTTTTTACGTATGGAAGATATGGTAAAACCTGCTTTGGATGCAGTTTTAAAAGACGAAGAAATTAAATTATACCCTAAAAGATACAATAATACGTATCGTCATTGGTTAGAAAATATTAGAGATTGGAATATTTCTCGTCAATTGTGGTGGGGACACCAAATTCCTGCATTTTTCTATGGCGAAGGGGTAGAAGAGTTTGTGGTTGCAACTTCTGTGGAAGAGGCATTACCATTGGCAAAAGAGAAAACAGGAAATAGTTCTTTAACCATTGCTGATTTAAAACAAGATGAAGATGCTTTAGATACTTGGTTTTCATCTTGGTTGTGGCCCATTTCTGTTTTTGATGGAATTAACAATCCAGATAACGAAGAAATAAACTATTACTATCCAACGAACGATTTGGTTACCGGACCCGATATTATTTTCTTTTGGGTAGCTAGAATGGTATTTGCTGGATATGAATTTAGAGAAGAAAAACCGTTTAGCAATGTTTATTTTACAGGAATTGTAAGAGATAAACAAAGACGTAAAATGTCTAAATCTTTGGGGAATTCTCCAGATCCTATTGAGCTAATGCAGCAATATGGTGCAGATGGTGTACGTGTTGGATTGTTATTATCTGCAGCAGCAGGTAACGATTTAATGTTTGATGAAGATTTATGTGCGCAGGGACAAAAGTTTAGTAGTAAAATATGGAACGCCTTTAAATTAATTAAAGGTTGGGAAGTTTCTGAAACAGAAGTACAGCCTGAAGCTTCTAAAATTGCAGTTGAATGGTACAAAGCTAAGTTTCAGAAAACATTGGCAGAGATTGATGCTAATTTTGAGGTATACCGTTTAAGTGATTCTTTAATGAGTATTTACAAACTTGTTTGGGAAGATTTTTGTGCTTGGTTCTTAGAAATGGTAAAACCAGCTTTTGGAACCCCTATGGATGCTGTTACTTTTAAAGAAGTAATAGTTATTTTAGAAAATAACTTAAAAATATTACACCCATTTATGCCTCACTTGACCGAGGAAATTTGGCAGTTGATAGCAGATAGAACTTTAGAAGAAGCTTTAATTATAGCAGAATACCCTAAAACAACAGCTTTTGACAGTGCAATTATTCAGGATTTTGAAATAGCATCAGAAGTAATTTCAGGAATAAGGACTATAAGAAAAGATAAAAATATTTCTTTTAAAGAAACTATTGAATTGTCTGTAGTTAATAAAGACAATGTTTCTACAAGTTTTGATGCTGTAATTACAAAAATGTGTAATATTAGTACTTTAAACTATACAAATGAGGCTGTAGAAGGTGCTTTAAGTTTTAGAGTAAAATCTAACGAATATTTTGTGCCAATGGCAGGAGCTATTGATGTAGAGGCTGAAATGGTTAAGTTAAACGAAGAGTTAAAATATACAGAAGGTTTCTTAAAATCTGTACAAAAGAAATTGTCTAATGAGCGTTTTGTAAACAATGCTCCAGAGCAAGTAATTGCATCAGAACGCAAAAAAGAAGCAGATGCTTTGTCTAAAATAGAAACAATAAAAGCGAGTTTAAGTTCACTTGCTTAAGTTTAGGTTTTAAATAAATTTAAAAAGTCGAACAGTTAATGTTCGACTTTTTTTAGTTTTAGAAGGTAGTCATTTGCATTATTAAGATGTTGTTCTTTTTTTTCAACAGGCATTTTATCAAACATAGCAACCAGCATATTTAGCCTGGGATTTTTACTAAAAAAGTTACGATGTTTATCCATAAAATTCCAAAAAAGACCATCCCAAGATTGTTGCCAATCTCCTTTTTTGTAATTACTCATTTTAAGAATATAATTACTACCACTTATATAAGGTTTGGTAGCCATCAGTCCTCCGTCTGCAAATTGGCTCATTCCATAAATGTTTGGAACCATTACCCAGTCGTAGGCATCCATAAATAGTTCCATAAACCATTGGTAAACTTCATCTGGAGAAAATTCACACAATAGCATAAAATTTCCTAAAATCATTAATCGCTCTATATGGTGGCAGTAGCCCGTTTCTAATACCTTTTTTATAGTATCATCTACTGGTAATATACCTGTGGTGCCGTTGTAAAAAGATTGAGGTATTTTTTTGTCAAATTTCCAGAAATTGCAAGTTCTTTCTTCAGTTCCTTTGGTTATATACATACCTCTTATAAATTCTCTCCAACCTATAATTTGTCTAATAAACCCTTCAACAGAGTTAATAGGAATATCATTTTCTTGACTATATTTTAATGTTTTTTCAATCACTTCTTTTGGAGTGATCAACCCAATATTTAGCATGGGGGTTAACACGCTATGATTTAAGATGATATTTTCTGCAACAATAGCATCCTCATAAGTGCCAAACTCATAAAAGCGATTTTCTAAAAATTGAAGTAGCCATTGTTCTGTTTCTTTAAAAGAAGTTGGATACATTTTATTTTTAGTACAATTTCCATAGTGATCAGAAAAATGCTTTTCTACATATTCTAGACTTTCTAAGTGATATGGGTCTGTGTCTGGAAAATGAATAGATGGTGGTGTTTTTTTAGCAGGATATTTTTTTCTATTCTCAGCATCAAAAGACCATTTTCCGCCTACGGGTTTTTGGTTTTCATCTACCAAAATGTTTCTTTTTTTACGCTCTTGTGTATAAAATGTAGATTGATGAAATTTCTTTTTTTCTTTTTTAAAGAAAGAAGACAATTCCTCTGGGGTATTTAAAAATAAATCATTGTTAAATTGTTGGAGTGTAATCGTTGCAGTTTTGGAGTATTTAAGAATTCTTTTTTCCAACCAATTATCTACAGTGTCTATATAGTTAATTTGCTGAACCCCTAGTTCTTTTAGTTTAGGAATTAAGATTCTAATATCAGACAATTTATGAGTACTTTCTATGTATTTAACCTCATACCCTAAAGAAATTAAATATTGTTCGTACTTTTTTAAAGTAGCTCTATGAAATGCTATTTTTTGTTTATGAAATTTAAGTTGTTTAAAGAATAAAAACTCTTCTACTAAATATATTGGAACCTCTTTTTTTAAGAGAGGAGAGTTTTTAAAAAGTTGATGTGGAAAAATAATAGATACAGTTTTCATACGTGTTTGTTTTTACGACAGCGTTCGCTACAATATTTGACAGATTCCCAGTTTTTCTCCCATTTCTTTCGCCATGTAAATGAGAGTTTACATACGACACATACTTTAGTGGGCAAATGCTGTTTTTTCATTTTCGAGTTCTTTTTTTAACATGAGTTTCTAAAATTCTAGCCCTGTCTTTTCTTACTGCAGGATGTTTTTTATGTCCCCAAATCTTATCTCTAGCGTTTTGCGCACTTTTCTGTAAATCAACAATAGGAGCAGGGTAGGTTTCTCCAATAAAAGTATCGCAAAAGGTTTGTTCCATAGGGGTCATTTTCCAAGGCTCATGTATATATGCTAAGGGTACGTTTGTAAGTTCTGGAACCCATTTTTTAATAAATTCTCCTTTAGGATCGTGCTCAATAGAGTTTTTAACAGGGTTGTAGAGTCTAACGGTGTTAATACCCGTAGTACCTGCCTGCATTTGGAATTGTGGGTAGTGAATTCCAGGTTCGTAATCCAAAAATAATCTAGCCAAATGGTAAGTTCCCTCTCTCCAATCCTGATCTAAGTTAAGTGTTAAAAAAGACACTAACATAGCTCTCATTCTAAAATTAATCCAACCCGTTTGCTCTAAAGCTCGCATACAAGCATCAATTAGAGGGTAGCCTGTGCTTCCTGTTTTCCAGGCTTTTAAATACGTTTCGTTTTTGGTATGAGGCAACAATTCATATCCAGTATTTATACAATATTTTTCGTAGCTACATTCTACTTCAAATTTTTGAATAAAATGGCAATGCCAATGCAAACGTGTTAACATACCTGTAAACGCAGCCTTGTTGTGTTCTCCATTTGGATGTGTTCCAACAAAACGATAGGCTTGTTTTACACTTATATTTCCCCAGGCAAGAAAAGGAGACAACCTACTACAAGAAGTTCTACTTTCTGTAGGTTTAGAAATGTGTTTGTGGTATTGATAGCCTCGTTTTGCCACAAAAGAGGTTAAATATCTCCATGCATTTACTTCGCCTGCAGGTTGTAACAAAGGTGTTTGTAGTGTAAGTGTTTGTAATAAAGCATTAGGAATATTAAAAGAATGTTCCAGTTTTAGAGGTTCTTTAGGTGTAGAATATATATTATAAAGAACATCGCTGTGCATAGTTGTATACCATTTTTGCGTCCAGTTATTTCTGTTTTTAATACCTCTAAGTATCCCATCTCTTTGGCTTTCTTGCCAATGTATGTTGTGTTGTTTGCAAAATTCAGCAATATTTTTATCTCGTTCCCAGGTTAGTTGGGTTCCACTTTCCTGATGACTAAATATATTGTTAATTTTGTATTGCTTTGCTATAATTTTTAGAATTTCTAGGGCTTCTGCATACAAAATAAAAGCCTTACGATTGTAGGGCTGTAAGGTGTTGTTAAGTACTTGTAATGATTGGTAAATAAATTGAAGATGTCTATTACTTGTATCTGGATATTTTATTAAAGAGGGTTCAAACGCATAAAAAATAAGATAATCTATTCCAAAATTTTCAGCACGAAACAAAGGTTGATGGTCCTGAGTTCTAATATCTCTTTTAAGCCATACAATATTAATTTCTTTTTTCATTAAAATGTAATTTGTTTTTTACATTTTTTCCAATAACTAAAAAATGATGGAAAATATCCTTGTACATCAAACATCCAGTCTCTTTCTATTTGGGTACCTGTATAGTGATTGTTTAGAGGATGCTCTTTGTAAAAAATAGCGTTGGTATTACACATAGTTAGTATTTGATTGAACTCCCCCACATAAATTTGAATTTCACTAATGTTTTTAGATAGATTTAGCATAAAATCTATACTTTTTTTACTTACCGGGTATTTCTTAAAGAGTGAAGGTTCTAATAATAAAACTCTATTTGCCTGTACGTTTTTATCCCATTCACAATCTAAATTGTAAAAGTTATAAATATAAGTTGGTAAGTTGTTATTTATTTTTAATGAGTCTGACGCTGGTAAAGGTGTTGTTAAATCAAACTCAATAGTTTCTTTTAAATTTGGAGGAGTTTTAAAGTTTTCAAACTCTTTGTAGTCAATATCTAAAAAGGTGTCTTTCTGATCTGTGTAGCAAAAATTATTAATGTTCTCTTGATTAGCAACATACTTTTTATTGCTATTACTACCTGCTACCCATTGCCAGCTCAAAGCGTTGCTAGCCCAATCTGCATCTATTAAATAATAATACATCCACTTTGCTGGGTTTTTCCAATGGCTGTACGCCATATTGCAACAAACAGCAGCAATGTACATTCTTACATGATTGTGAATGTATCCTGTTTTGTAGAAATCTTTAATAGCTCTATCAATAGCTAATATTGATGTTTTTCCTTTTACAATAGATACTGGAACTTGATGATTCTGTAGAGGTTTTTGAGCATGCTTAATATCTAAATTAATAGCATCTCCTTTTGCAATCCAAACTTGTTGCCAATAATCTCTCCATGCCAATTCTTGAACAAATTTGTGAATTTCATGAAAACTATATCCTTTTTTTAAAAGTTGATTCATTACAAATTTTGTAGAAATTATACCTCTAGAGATATAGGGAGATAAGTAACTCACAGATCCATCAGTATAATTGCGGGTTTTACTGTATTTCACTGGATCAATGGCGTCAATCCTATCTAAAATATCTTGATAATTTGTTGGGAATTCTATCATAAGACTTAAATACTAACTTTTTTCCCAAATTAAATCTGAGTTCAAATAGAAACTTCCTATTAAGTTAAAAGAACATTCGTTGGGTGGAATAATAGATAAAAAAGTTTCTTTGTTTTCTCTTTTATACAAGTGGTATATTTCTCCTACAATAGGTTCAAAATTAAAACGAGCATTAAATATAAGCTGATTGTACTCAAACTGCTCCATCATTTTGTTATACTCAGATTTGATTTCTAGGTATTTAGTTTCTATGTTTTTGTTTACGCGATGAATGCTTTTATGTTTCCACGCTAAAGTATCTACAGCTGTAATTACAGGTGCTCCTACATTGGTTGCATAAGGTTTTAAAGAGGCATCATATTTTTGTTTTTCTTCATTATAAACCACATTGTCTGGACGTTTTGATGAACTCATACTATATTTTTAATTAAAGTTAACTAATGAGAAAGTTAAAAGTATCAAGATATAGTAAAAAGAGCTTATTTATGTACAATAAAAATTAGAAATCTAATAAAAAAGAGGTATCTATACAGATACCTCTTTTTGCTAAAACTAAATAAAAGTATTTATTTTACGGAAAACGGATTAATCACATCTTTTACTATCGTTTCTCTCCAGCTGCTCCCTGAAGGTCTGATAGAAACTAATAATAAATAATCGTCTCCTGCTGCGATTGGGTTTCTACTCCATACTTTAATTGTTGAAGTTCCAATTCCTCTAGTAACCTCCATTCTTCCACCACCTAACCAAGTTCCACTTGAGTCCTTAAGCTCTACAACTATATCTCTGTTTGTTGTGGCAGAATAATTCACATCAACTTTTAAAATTTGACCTTCAGCCGTATGGTTTACTCCATCAACAAATTTAACAGAATCTACGTTAGCTACAGCATTGGATGTTTTTTCCTCTACAGTTGTTTTTGTAATTGTCTTAGTGGAAGTACATGATGTTAGTAATGTTGCTGTAACAAACAACGTTAAAATTGACTTTGAAATTGATTTTATATTCATTTTGATTGTATTTTATTATTTATGCAATCTAACAATTTTAAACAAAACATATACAAATTTTTTTAATGAAAAATACTGTTACAAATATTAAAAGTTTGTTTGCTTGTTAAATTTAAATGAAAACAAATGTTAATAAAGGATAACTACACAGTTAAAAAAGTTTGTAAATCTAAAGAATAAGAATAAAGATTTAGGAGGCACAAATAATAATATTGTAATATGTTTATAGTTTTAACTACTACAACTTAGCATAGAGCAACCTATCTTTTGTTTTGCCCAATCGGGTCTTTTAGCAAACCATTTTTGATGATTGGGCTGTTCATTATAAGGGTTTTGAAGTATTTCAAAAAGTTCATTAATCAAATTGTAATCTTCTTTTTCAGCAGCTTCAATAGCCAATTGCGACATATAATTTCTTAACACATATTTGGGGTTTACTTTATTCATGTTTTCTATTTTAACGTTGTTAGACAGACCTTGTTGTTGTAATCTTTCGGTGTACAATTCAAACCAAACTTGCCACTCTGTAACTATTTCTCCTTTTAATTCTTCGGGTTTATAAAAAGCTTCCTTACAGTCTTCAATATTATTTGCAGTAGCTAACAATCTAAAAAATATTGTCATATCAGTTTCTGTCAAACTAAGATTAGTTTCTAAAGATTGTATTAATATATAGTCTTGTTTATTTGGAGTCTGAATTCCAATTTTTTCACACATCATTTTTAAATTTTGAGTTTCAAATTTAGTTTTATAACTATTTAAAACTTTTTCCAGCGGAGCTGCATTTTGAGTTACAGTATAAAATGTATTTGCTAGCTGGTATAAATTCCAAAGCCCAATATTTGGTTGTTGTCCATAGCGGTAACGTCTGTTTTGTCTATCGGTTGTGTTTGGTGTCCAATCTTTATCATAATTGTCCAGCCATCCATAAGGGCCATAATCAATAGTAAGTCCTAGAATAGACATGTTGTCGGTATTCATAACTCCATGTACAAAACCTACACGCTGCCAGTGTACAATCATTATAACAGTAGCGTTTACAATTTCTTGAAATAAACTCACATAGCTATCCGTATTGTTTTCTTCCAAATGCTTAAAATGATGTCTAATTGTGTAATTCATAAGTGCTGCCAAGGTTGTTTTATCATCTTTAGAAGCAAAAATTTGAAAATTACCAAAGCGGATAAAACTTTCTGCAACTCGGCAAACAATCGCTCCAGGTTCATAAGCAGCATTACCATTGTATAAAACATCTCTCAAAACCTTGTCTCCTGATAAGCTTAGTGAGAGAGATCTTGTAGTTGGAACACCCAAATGATACATAGCTTCTGCACATAAATATTCTCTAATAGAAGATCGTAAAACAGCCAAACCGTCAGCAGTTCTAGAGTAGGGTGTTTTTCCAGCACCTTTTAGTTGTAAAGCGTAGCTTGTGTTGTTCTTATTTACTTGGAATAAATTAATAGCTCTTCCATCACCTAATTGCCCTGCCCAGTTTCCAAATTGATGACCCCCATAGCACATTGCATAAGGAGTTGTGTTAGGATATATAGCATTACCTGTACATATGTTTAGAAAG
>Ga0209093_1000144_pt1 | contig 36847 bp, 43 predicted proteins | sample SidtaG_4_FD_187450 | JGI IMG/M metagenome (GOLD analysis project Ga0209093, IMG submission 187450) | Marine algal microbial communities from Sidmouth, United Kingdom - Sidmouth_Male1 metaG (SPAdes) (version 2) | ecosystem: Host-associated > Algae > Red algae > Unclassified | place: Sidmouth...
GGGGAGAGGACGGCTGTTTCAGTTGCGAGGCAAACCGTACCAAGTCAATGCGACTGTGGGATTGGTTCGAAGGGGGTGGGGGCGAGCGGGCCGCACCACCCCACTAGCCTCGGTTTGTAAACTTTACGAGCGCACCCGCCGTCTCTGCCCGTGCCCTGGCCAGCCGACGGAGTGACGTGGTCCAATCAGATCGTAATGTCACTTGATTCAGCCAATGAAATCGACATCGTTGTGGGACCAAGTCGATCGGGGCAGCCGACGGAGGGACGTGGTCCAATCGGATGGCGATGTCACTCGATTTAGCCAATGAAAACGACGATGTCGTCCGTTCTTGTTCGCCTGCAATGGCGCTACACTGCGACAGTCGAGGCAGTCACGTGGCGTGATCCCTGGTCCATTTCATTGGCTGAATCACACACACCGCACACACACCCCCTCATACCGCCGCTTCGAGCGCCGAATCGCCACCGCGGCCGGCCCAATCACGCCGGCCGTCGTGCCAGGCTCCCGCCGCCGGCCCGCATGCAGCATCCCGTTGCGGGCGGACCGACGGCGAGCGCTTGCCGCGAATCCTGGCCTTTCCGCCCCTGCCGAGTTCAGTGGCGCCATCATAAACACAATTACCATACAGGAAGGCACAGAAAAGCGGGGTTTGTATCCAAGGTATGTTAGTGTCCGCGTTTCACGTATTCCCCGCGTACCCCCGCCACCGCCGACCACCTTCGGAGATGCTCTACGGCCACCTCAAAGCCGCGGTGCGCTCACAACCGACCACTCAGCTACTGGTGCCATCGGCACGCTCCGTGACGTACCTCAGAATGCAATCATACACCACACACACTGCCTTCGCCACCGCCGCCACGTCCGTAGTGACGCCACTGTCGCATCAATCTGACGTCCCACACCGCACACACACCCCCTCATATCGCCCTTCCGACGGTCGAACCGCCCTTGTGGCCTGCCCATTCACGCCAGCCGTCGTGCCAGGCTCCCGCCGTTGGCCCGCGTGCAACATCCCGTTGCGGGCGGACCGGCGGCCAGCGCTTGCCGCGAATCCTGGCCTGTCCGCCCCTTCCGAGTTCAGTAGTGCCGTCAGAAGCACGAATACCGAACAAGAAGGCACAGAAACGAACGGTTCGCTTTTCTGGCGAGTTCGTGTCTGCGTTTCGAGTGCGCGTCGCTTGAGCCTATTCCTGAGATGAGGCAAGAGCAGGATGGGATCCGTCAGTGGGGCTGCTGCTTGACAGAGCGCCGCCCAGGTATTATCGAGAGCAGGGGACCACTGCAGCGCACCTGCTACGTGCGCATCATTGCGAGTTACCATCTGCTTCACCATAGACGTCATCGGTTGTTCGTGTGTCAAAGGCAGAGCTAGTATGCGTTGCGTGTTTCTGTCTTAATAGGCACGGCGGATGTCTTTGACTGGTCGTTCTCTTCTTCCGTGTGACAGGCAACGGACATTAAACAGTGTCTGGAGGCCTTCGTTCCCGCGGCGGATCTCGGTGACTAACTGCGTCAGCGCTGCTCAGATTGAAACGGTCTTGAGGTCGGCCTTGTCGGCGCATTCCATCAGGGTGGCCACAAGAGCAGGGGTCTCGAGCGACTCAGCGGTTAGAGCTTGACCGTAGAAGAGGTTAGGTGCACAGGAAAACGCGTGAAGGGTGTCCCTCACTTGAGACGCGAGCTCAACGTCCGATATATGCGCAAACTTCAGCCCAGCAGTGCGAAGTTGAGCACCAGAGCAAATAAAGTAGGGGTTCTCTGACCCGTAGATCTCAACGTTAGCACCGGCACGCCTCGCTTGTACCCCAACAGTCCGCAAAACGTCGCTCAAGCTCTTGCGCTTAGCCGGGGTGCACTTCGGCTGTTGCATTGACCGAAACGTTCTGTCAAGGGTGCCGAGGGCTGCCGCCCGCTCCTCTTCGACGGTGCTAGCCCCGCCAAATGCTGGAACGACGGGGGGCTCCGGTACAGCGCGATCAGAGTGGCGCACGCGGGCCGCTGCGAGGGCGCCGGCAAGCCGGGCAGCCCGAAGATTCGCACCGGCGTCCAGCGCGGCCGCTACTGCAGCATCTGCATCTAGGGTCTGTGGCTGAGCTGCCGCACCGCCCAATCCCGCGTCGTCGACTATCGTCGATTTGGCGACGTGAGACGCCACGTGCGACTCCCGCTCAGAATCACAAGCCGTCGCGACGAGAGACTGCTTGGCGCGAGCCCGCTTCTCTTTCAATTGGCGAGGTGTAAGCTCCCGGGCATCGATGATCACTTGGAGCCGGGCATGCATTGAAAAAATATCGTGCATTTCGAACGCGAACTTGGCCTCACGCCCCTTGGGAATCACACATGACTGCATGTCCTCTGTGTGTCCCGGGATCTTGCATGTCATGCATGCCACAGGGCACACCGTGCACGTCATCTGCCCACAACGGGTGGCGCACTGATAACAAGGAACTTGCACCAGTGGGCAGGTCGAAACAATGTGACCCTTCATCCTGCATGCGCTGCATGGTCTGACATGAACTGATGCTGGAAGTCCATAACGGGGGAAAGATCGGTGACGATCAGTTCGTGGCATGCAGAACAGCGGTGTTAGAATTCTGATCGAGGTCTGCGCGCACGCAACTCAACAGCTATGGCCGCTGCAAGCTGCCCCCAACCGCACGCACTCCATAGCAAATTTCAAGAGCGTACCCGACGTCCGGGGCGCCCCGGTGGCATGAGCGCTGGCCGAGGCTCCAGATCCAGAAGGACCACCGGCCATGCTAGGCAGCCTCGATGACAAACAGGAACCCTGGTGATGAACGCCTGGCGCTCGATGGCGACAGTGAAAGACCACACGTCGACGACGATGGTCGCGACGTCGACGGTGTGGAGAGCAAATGTGGCCATGAGCTCGGCGACTCGTGTGCCTTAACTGTGACCACAACTACGCGGCAGACAATCTTAATTGTGGACTTTGTCCTGGAAACAATGTTGGAGTTGTCGTAATCTTTCTAGGAATGTTTTTCATCACAAACTAAGAGTCAGTCCTAGGCACAGGCCGGCAGGACAAAATTGGGGGACCAGTAATACTTTCGCTCGCTGCGGCTCATCTTGAGCTCGTTGCGGCCGCTTCCGCAGGCCGGGTGTTAAGTACGGCCGTCACCACCACGTGAAGAAGTACCGTCTTACGGCCTGTTCGTGCCGCCATCCACCGGCAACCAGCCGATCTGCCGGTCGACCCCATATCCCATCATTGCGCCGGCCTGCACGCCGGGTAAGCAGAGGCGGCCTCGTTTTCGTCGGTCACGACAAAAGCTTGCTCGATGACCCGGGCACCGACCGCGTTTCCTGAAGCCGCCACGGTGATCCCACGGCCTGCATGCCACGCGATCTTCGGAGGTTCTCGGCGGTGAGGTTGCCGCCTTCAGCCTAAAAGGAGGTGGACGTGCCTACTCCGTGGCCTCTCCGCGACGCGCCTGACTGCGTTCACAGTGCGTGCCCCACGCGGTGGCCCCCCGCGGACCGGGCACTGTCGCATTACGCGTCCCGGCCCACGCCCCTTGGCTGGCCAGGAGGTCGTTGGCGCGCCGGGCGACGCGGATGACGTGTCACGCCCCGGTTCGGACAGGTGGCGCTGTCCGTGCTGGGTGGGATCTTGATTGATTGTGGGTCGTTTGCATTTGTATGTCAATTGCTTGAATTATCTGCTTCACAATAGGGGGGTCCACTGTTATGGATCCCAAGATCTTCCCATGAGGAGGCTACTGCGTGGCATTCTGGGCCATTTGAGCGCGCTTGCTCGGTTAGCTTAAGGGGACAGCTGGGCGCCCGTGTCCCGGCTTCCCCACAAAATAATAACTGCGTTCTCACCTCCTTCCTCCCTCTTCACGCCTTCGGGTGTTTTCCTAGGTGACCGTGTCACCGGGCGAGAGTAGAGCAAGGGTGTGTGGGTGGGTGCGCTCAGCTGGGCAGGTGTCCCTATCTGTTTATGTGGGCTGGGCTGACACGGCGTTTTAAGCGACAAATTGGTGGAGCAGCAGGGGATTTTCTGGCTAACATCCGGTGCCGGTACGCGTGTAACGGGCGATCTCTCCCGTGTAACGGGTGAGCTCTCGTGTGCGTGGCCTTTTCCGGACGGGATTACAATCTCCCGACTCGTGTCGGGATTCCCACCTTGTACCACGTTGCCACCCCTTCTTTCTTGGTCGTACGTGTCTCCCTGTTCGCCTGGTAGTTGAGCGCCAGAGACAATCATGCCGACCCCGACGTCCTCTCCGGGGGATAAGTCGCCCCGGCGTACGTCGACGTACACGGCCCCGGCTCCGGCTGCGGCTGGGATACCTGTTTCTTCGGGTTTGGTTCCGCCCCCGCCGACGCCGGCTGACGTGGCGGGGCCTAGTGGTTCCTCCCGGGTGACAATGACCGTCAAGACCGAGATGCCGAGACCCACGGTGGCGGGCACCGGCACGTCCAAGGGCCAGCAGGAGTGGACCCCGACTCCAGGTAGCCCGGGTCGACGTGATGCGAGCGGTGTCCCCCCGGACGTCGCTTCCTCTCCAGCCGTGATGTCCTTCCTGGAATCCCTCCGCGAGGAGCTCCGGGCGGACATGGCTGGGGCGGTCGAGACGCTGACCGCGGGGCGAACACTTGGCAAGCTGGCATCCCCAAGCGCTGGTATGGGGCGGTCAGGGAGCCGAGTGGTGACGGGTGGAGGCGGAGGTGACGACGGGGGACCGGACGGGAGTGCCAGTGGGGACTCTCACCGGGACCGTCGGCCGAGCTGGAGCCGGCGCAGCCATCGGCGTCGTCGCCCCCGGTCTTTTTCGAGTGACGCATCCTCCCGGAGTGACGGCGAGACGGTCCGGCGGGCGCTGGTGGATTTTCAGATTCCTGTCCACAAGGTCGGGGACAACTAGCTCAACACGGTGACGGACTGGCACTCCTATTGCCTGGACAACCAGAACCAGACCTTCACTAGCCGGATGCGTCTACGGATTACACAAGACCGGAAGAATCTATGGGTTTCCATGGACCGGGTTCGCTTTGAAGGGACCAAGCCGGCCGAGCTCTTCTCCTTCTTGAGCCGGTTTGTCCGGGCCTGCAACGAAAGAAACGTCTGGGAGGGCAAGGCGCTCTACCTGGTCGGCTCCTTCCTGACCGGGGCGGCCGCAACTCGGTTCAACAAGATCCTATCTGACACGGCCGGGCACATCCCGGGCCGGACTGTTGCATTCTTCCCGGAGGCGGTGCACTGGCTCCTGGTCAATCACGCGGACTCCATCACCCTGAACCAAGCCGTGTCGGACGTGCACCGCGCCTCCCTGGGCGCCCATGAAGTACCCGATGCCTTCGCGGCCCGTTTGCAGGACCTGGGGGAGGCGTGCGGGAACGTGTACGGAGAGGACCGGCGCGAGATGGCGTTCATACAGGGGCTACCCGAACACTTGCAGGTGGACGCCCAGCAATACAATCTCCAGTTCATGGAGCACACCCTGCAGCAGGTCGCGTCGTTCAATCAGGGCAAGCATGAACAGGTCAAGGCGCTCCAGCGACTTCAGCCGACCGTCCCCAATATGTACCTGGCACGACCGTCTAGTCGGGCAGGACCCAAGGCGCCGGTTCTGACCGTAGCCGAGTCCTCTTCCCAGGCCGGCTGTTGCCTAGAGGGTTGGCGCGGTTTTGTCACGCCCTCTACGCCCCGTGTCACCCGGGGGGGGCAACGCCCGAACCGGGTACGGGCGTGCTGGCTGTGTTACAAAAGGGACCACGTCGCGGCAGCCTGCCCGGAGGTGCCCAAGGAGCTCCAGCACAAGCTCTCCCGCCAGGGGATCCAGTTCGCCAAGGCCGTCCGCTGGGCTGACCGGCAGGCCGAGGGCGCCTCCTCTGGACGGCGGGACCCGAAAACGGTGCACAACCACCGGGTTGCGACCCTGCAGAGCATCCGGGAAAACCTGTACAAGGAGAGTCCTGAGGACTGGGACTTCCATCCCGAGGAGGAGACCACGACCACGGGTACCTCGGGAGCGAGAAACGAGGTGGGGGAGGTGCCCTTGTAAGCGCCCTCCCGTCTGTTCCAGGCCCCGGTGATCCTGTATCGGCCTCAGTTGCATTCCTGGGCCGATGCGGTCGTCGGCTACGAGCCAAGGTAGCCGCATGGACACCGTGTGCCTTTCGGGGTACCCTGCTCGGCTTGTGTAAGGACAATTTCAAGGTCAAGACCACCATGAGTCTCGGGGGTGAGGACCCGGTTTCTGTGGCCGCGGTGGTCGACACAGGGGCCGGACCAAGCGTCGTCAACGAGGACCTGCTCCCTCCGGACTGGCGCGCCCATGCCTGGCGTGCGCCTACCCGCACCCGCATCGTGGATGCCTCGAGGCAGGCTCTCAAGGCTCTCGCTCGACTCCCCCTCATCCTGCATGTACATGACAAACCTATGCATTTCCCGTTTATTGTTGTGAAACGCCTCTCGGTTCCGCTTGTTATCGGGTGTGACTTCCAGCGCCAGTACACCAAGGCCATCATGCCCCAGGACGGCAAGATCGGGTGGTCGACGGGCGCTGTCTCGGACATCCTGTGCTACCATCTAAGCGCCAGGAGGCGACAGTACAACGCACCGGCCAAGGCTCGGGTCCGCCCGAGCGAGCTGACGCCGGCGGGCGCAACGGTCCTTCCTCCTTGTGCCCAAACCGAGGTCCAAGTTATAACCCGGTCGACGGGCAGTTGCCTGATCAAGGGCCGAGCGGAGTTCCTGGCCAAGCGTGGGCTGCACTTGGCCCATGGGCACCACAAAAGGATGCTCCGGCACGAGCCCTTCTCTGTACTCCTGGTCAACCTGAGTCGCAAGACCAAGATGTTTGCAAAGGGCACCCGAGTAGGGGTTGCGGAGCCGTATACTGTCGAGGCGCGACCTCTCTCGCAAGGGGACCTTCTGGCTGTCCAACAGGAGCTGGCGGCCCGACAGGAGCTGGACACGCAGGTGGCCATGGCCACGGCGGAAGGACCGCCGGAGCCTCCGGTTGCGCCGCCCCCCAAGGAGCCGGAGACTCCAGAGGTGAACTGGGCGGGCGTGCCCAGGGAGCTACATGGCAAGGTGCACGGTGTTCTGGATCAGTTCACGGGTATGTGGTCGGGGAAGATGGGTGAGCGCAAGGCCACCACGCATCACATCCAGCTCAAGCCAGACGCCAAGCCCGTGTACTCGGCTCCGTACTGGGCTGGTTCCCACCGGCGCTTGGAGATCGAGAAGCAGGTCAAGAAAATGCTCGACCTGGGTGTCACAGAACCCTCGGACGCCGAGTGGTCCTTCCCGGTGGTCGTCGCGCCCAATCCAGGTGGCCACTTCCGGTTCTGCGTGGACTACCGGCGGCTGGACGAGCGCACGGTCAAGGATGTCTACCCGATCCAGAGGATGGACGACTGCCTGGACTCCCTCGGAGATGCCACGGTGTTCTGTACCCTGGACTGTAACGCCGGGTACTGGAAGATCCCTGTGGCCACCGAGGACAGAGACGAGACGACGTTCACGTCTCCCACGGGCGTGTTCCGGTTTCTCCGGCTCCCGTTTGGTCTGATGAACACGCCATCCTCCTTACGGCGAGCTCTCGACAACATCTTTTCCGGTCTACGGTGGCAAACGTGCTTGGTCTACCTGGACGACCTGATTGTCTTCTCCCGGACCGTGGGTGATCGCATCCGGCACCTCCGTGAAGTCCTCCTCCTGCTGGAAAAGGCCGGCGTCTCACTTAAGCCCTCCAAGTGTCACCTGTTCCAGCAAGAGGTGGAGTACCTGGGACATGTCTTCCGTCCAGGGCAGCTGCTGGTGAACCAGAAGAACATCACGAGCCTGGCGCAAGCGCTTCCCCCACGTAATCAAACGGAGCTCAAGAGCTTCCTGGGCATGTGTAACGTGTACCGGCGTTTTATCAAGCATTACGCACACATCGCCAAGCCCTTGGCCAAGCGCACCAGCAAGAAACTCCCACACGTACTTGCCCCGCTGGATTCCGTCCAGTAAGCGGCCTTCGAGTACTTCAAGGAGCGCTTGACGTCGACCCCGATTCTGGCGCTCACCCGACGTGAGGGTTTCTTCATCCTGGATACCGATGCCTACGCCGTCGAAGTCGCCTGTACCCTCCTGCAGCAACAACCGGACAAGAGCATCCTCGCAGTCAGCAACTACAGCCATGGCCTCATCCGAGCCGAGAAAAACTACTCTACGACCGACCGAGAATGCCTGGCCGTGGTCTGGGCCTGTTTTCTTCTCCTCCCCTACCTCGACGAACAAGAGTTCCTGATCCGGACGGACCATTCCAATTTACAGTGGCTGCTGAACATGGACAGCGCCCAAGGAAGGGTCGCTCGCTGGCGCCTCCGGTTGTCGGATTTCCGGTACAAGGCATGCACCAGACCGGGAACGGAGCACCACTGTGCCGACGCCATGTCGCGGCTCCCGACGCTGGCGCCGGATCGGTCCGTCATCCCAGAAGAGATTCCCTGTCTCGCTCTGGCTGACTCCTCACATGGCTGGGTGGCACCGAACTACCGGGAGCCAGACAAGGAACAACAGGTCACGCTCGCGCGTATGCTGGCCGCGCAGAAGGAGGACCAGCGGAGCCAAGAGTAACGGGATAGCATGGACCAGAACATGCACTCCCGTTTCTCGGAGACCAAGGAGGGCCTCCTTGTCCGTGTCGCCCCCCTAGATGCGGCTGTCCAAGTGTACGTCCCGTTCGCCCTGCGCCAGGACCCCCTGCGGTTGGAACACGACGTGGTGCGCGCTGGACGTCCTGGGGTAAACCGGATGTACGCCTCCATCAGGCGCCACTACTACTGGGAGTCCATAACCGCGGACTTGTACGACTGGGTGGCCAGCTGTGCGTCTTGCGACAGGAACAGGATTGCACCAAGGCGACGCACGTCCATGCTCAAGTTGTTCCCAGAGACGGACCCCTTCGCAGGCCTGTCTATGGACCTCCTGCGACCTTTGACAGAGACCAAGACCGGGAACGTCTTTCTCCTGATCATCGTGGACCGGTCCTCTATGCTGGTCCGAGCCGTCCCCCTGGCGGGCATCACCGCGACGGACGTCTCGTCGGCGCTCTGCCGGGATTGGATTTCCGTGTACGGGCCCCCGGGCACAGTCCTGACGGACAACGGACCCCAGTTCGCCTCCCTGTTCTTCCAGGGTGTGTGCAGCCTGATGGGCATCCGGAAACTGTACACGTCCACGTATCACCCGCAGACCAGCAGCCCGGTCAAGCGATTCAACAAGACGCTCGTGGACATGTTCATGCATTACATCGAAGACCACCAGGACAACTGGGACGAGCGCGTCTCCGTGTTAGCGCTGGCGTCCAACACGAGGCCCCACCGAGCGACGGGCGTGGCCCCCATGGACATGGTCACCCCACGGCGCCTGAGCAGTGTCTCCTTGGAACGGATGCCAGACGGCATGACGCCGGACCCGAGCCAGTCGGTGGCCGAGGCCAAGGACGCCTTCCTGGAGTCGCTCAAGGCCTTGCTCCCCCAAGTAAGGGACTCGATGGCCAAGACACAAGCCCTGTACAAGGGGGCCTATGACAAGAAAGTCCTCCCTCGCCGGGCATAGGTGACCAGTGGTGACCGGGTGTACCTGCGGAACCACACTCGGAAGCACGAGCTCGACCCCAAGGTGACAGAGCAATACGAGGTGTTGGAGACCGATTCTAGAACCTACTTGATTGACCAAGACGGACTCCCATACCGGGTTAGCGGCGACCACGTGGTGCCGGCGGGACCCGTGGACTCCGAAAACCGACCCAAGCGACCGCAAGTGGCCATACCAGACGCGCTCCAACCGGGTGGGTCCGAGTTTGTGTTTGAGCGGTTCGTGGACCACACCTGGGACGAGAAGGGCGTGTTCTGGTTGTTGGTCCGCTGGTTTGGCTATGGGCCGGAAGACGACACCTGGCAACACTCGGGTCGTCTACCGGTAGCGGCCGTGTACCGGTATTGTGGTCGCAAGGGGCCTCTCCCCCAGGATCCAGACAAGGCGGAGCCGGGTCGGGACGCCCAGGAGGCGTGACGGGACAACCGAGAGACAACAAAGCCTCGTCTACGCGAGTACTACGTCTCCCGATTCATCCCTCGCTAAGGGGCCGGGAACTACCCCGGCCAACACGAAGCACAAACAGGCTCCCTATCCCGACCGACACCGACCTGGGGCACCACGCCTCAATCCAGACGACGACGGGTCGACGACGGACCCTCATATCCGGACGGACCATCTTGGCCCCCGTAGGTACGACCATACCCACGCGCGTTATCAACCGGGGTGCTCGCCCGAGGACGCGACTCGTACCAGCTGTTCCCAGGCCACGTCTTGTTTCCGCCACCGCCGATGCCACGCTGGGAGCTCCCAGGCGCGTCGCGATACCAGGTCTCGCTGGCTTCCGTGGCCTCTTCCCGCCGATCACCGGTGCCGGACCCGCGGGCGCGTCACGTACCGGCCTGCTCCGCCCGGCGAAGATGGTTCTCCTGCCGCTGCTGGTGGATGTTCAAGAGACGCCAGAGCAGGTCGTTCACTCCGGCACGGGACCACCCCTGCAGGACCACCTCCAGAGTCTCGGGTTCCCCCACCGGGTGCGTCTCCGCCCAGGTGAACAAGTCGTTCGACAAGCTCCTAAGCAGGTCGACCAGCGAGACCATGAGCACGCTGGTGGGAAACCTAGCCGACGCCCCGCGGAGGCGCCCGACAAGGCTCTCCAGCCAGGCCTCCCTCTCCGACCCCAGCGTTGCCGAGGCATCAGACCGGAGTGAGTCGGGCACCGGGGGGGCCAACGGCAAGCGGTTGGCCATCGAAACCCGGGCCACAGTACTCACCACGGGAGTCGCCGGGTCCGTCGGAGACGAAGAAGCCGCCGTCGCCAACGTCACCGGGCTGGCAAGAAGGGAAGCACGGGGAGGCGGCACCAGTTGATGACCCGGGAGAGGCAGACCACCCTAGGGACAAGAGCCAGAACCACCGGTTCGCTGCGCCACGGCGGATACCCACCCCGACGGGACCCCGACAGACGCGAGGGGAACTTGAGCGCGGCCCAGAGGCGCCTCCGCCGGGACCGCCATGCACGACGCCGGGATCGAGTACGCCGCGGAGTCAAGGGGGTCCTGGATGACGATACGAACACCGTCGGTGTCGTGCAGGGTCACCACCGTGAGCCACCCTTCCCGGTCCCGACGAGATGTATCCAGACGGCGCACGGCGTCGTGGGAATCTTGATCCTGGACCGGGAGAGCCGCCCGCAGAGCCAGCATGGCCTGGAAGAAGCCAAAGGCATCAGCGTCATCACCGGCGAGCTCCTCCGGGTCGAGCTACTTGACCCAGCCAGACAGGGATTCCGAGAACAGCAAGAAGCGGCCGTCACGCGCTTCCTCGTACCAGCGGTTGCACGCCACCACCAAGTACTCTGTCACCCAGATGGCCATTGTGACCGAGTGGGCGTTCCGACACGACCGGTACTTCTCATCCCGGGCGTAGTACGCCACCAAGGAGCCCCCAGTGTTGAAACCAATCGGGTTCTCCATCTGGGAGAACCAAGTCGGCACCGCCGAGAAAAATTGGGTGTGCATCACCGGGGGAAGGCGCCGAAACTCTTGGTGGTTCCAGTTGATCAGGAAGCCCCGGCGACGCGCCCGTTGCTCGGAGTTGGAATGAAATGACGGGGGCATGATGGGCAGCTTCCGCAAGTACGGACCCTGAATCGGCATGTAGAGCAGGTCGGGGTTCGCTAGCGGCGCGGCCAAGTCTGTCACCCGGGACACCGTCGCGGTCAACCACCCGGGGTACTCATCCTCGATCGGCGCTCGGATAACCGGCGCCGAGATGATAGCGTCTTACCGCACTGCGGGATCCCGAACCAAGCAATCGGGGAGGCCGGCAAGACGAGTAGCCCAGGAGCTACCCGGAGCACAAGCCGGAGGAGCTCGCCGGGGATGATGCCGACGCCTTGGGCGTCTTCCAGGCCATGCTGGCTCTGCGGGTGACTCGCCCAGTCCATGAGCAGGCCTTTCACCCTGCCGTGCGCCGTCTTGACACGTCCCGCCGGGACCGGGATCGGTGGCTCACGGTGGCGACCCGACAAGATGCCGACGGGGTCCGTATCGCCATCCAGGATCCCCTTGACTCCACGGCGTACCCGATCCCGCCGTCTTTCTTGGAAGCCCTTTCGGAGGCGCCCCTGGGTCAGTCCCCAGAACCGCTCGCGTCTGTCGGGACTCCATCGGGGTGGGGGTCTGCCGTGGCGCCGCGAACCAATTGTTTTGGCACTTCGTCATGAGGGGGATTGCATTTTCCGGGTCATAAACCGGTCCCGCCTTTCCGTATTTCTCTCGTCGCTAGCCCGGTGACCTTGACGACAACAGCCCCTTCTTCTAGGGCTGATCCCGCGCCCCCCGTGGTTAGTACCGTAGCCCGGGTTGCGACGGCCAACCGCTTGCCGTTGGTTCTTTCGGTGCCCGACTCCCTCCTGTCAGATACCTAGGCGACTCTGGGTTCGGATGGCGAGGCGTGCCTGGAGCTGCTTGTCGGGCGTCTCCGTGGCTCGTCGGCTGCGTTTCCCACCAGCGTGCTCTTCGTATGCATGGTCGACCTGCTTAGGAGCTCGTCGAACGACTTGCTCACCTGGGCGGAGACACACCCGGTGGGGGACCCGAAGGTGCTGGCGGCGGTGCTTCGGGGGTGTTCCCGTTCAGGCGTGAGCGAACAGCTCTGGCGGCTCCTGAACATCCACCAGCAGGGACAGGAATGTCACCACCGGCGGGTGTAGCAGGCCGTTACTTCGTGCACCCGTGGGTCGGGCGTCGGTGATCGTCGGGATGAAGCCGCGGAAGCCAATGAGACGTGGTATCGGGATGTTCCTCGGACCCCCCATCGCTGCACGGCGGTGGCGGGGTCCAGACCTGGGGTAGCGGCTACTACGAGTCGCGTCCGCGTCCGAGCATCCCGGGTGACAGCACGCGTGGTTATGGCCGCACTTATGGACGCCAGAAGGGACCGTCCGGTTATGAGGGCCCGTCTGCGACCCGTCGTCGTCTTGACTGAGGCGAGGTGTCCGAAGTCGGTGCCGGTTGGCTTTGGTGGCGTGAGCTTGCTTTCTGTTGGCCGGAGGAGCACCCGGCCCCTTATTCAGGGATGAAGCATGAGACGTATTACTGGTAGAAGCGAGGGTTTGTTGTTTCTGGTCTGTCCTATAACGCCTTCTGGGCGTCCCGACCCGGATGCGCCTCATCTGGGTCCTGCGAAGAAGCCCCTCGCGGAGACAGTACCGGTACACCGCTTCAGCTGGCAGGCGCCCCGAGTGCTTCCAGGTGTTCTCGTCTGGTCCCTTTCTTAACCAGCAGACGAGATATCAGAGGACCCCCTCCTCGTCCTCGGTGTTGTCCACGAACGGCTTTAAGACAAACTCTGACACACAAGGTTCGAGCGCGACCGGGACTCCCACTTGCGGTTGCTTGGGTCGGATCGCGGGGTCCACCGGTCCCACCGGCACCAAGTGGTCACCGCCAACCCGGTACCGCAGTCCGTCTTGCTCGATCAGGCTGGTTCTGACGTAAGTCCCCAGCACCTCGTACGGTCCGGTCACCTTAGGGTCGAGCTTGTGCGTCCGGGTGTGGTTCCGCAGGTACACCCGGTCACCACTGGTCACCTATGCCCGGCGAGGGAGGACTTTCTTGTAATAGTCCCCCTTGTACAGGGCTTGTGTCTTGGCCATCGAGTACCTTACTCGGGGGAGCAAGGCCTTGAGCTACTCCAGGAAGGCGTCCTTGGCCTCGGCCACCGACTGGCTCGGGTCTGGCGTCATGCCGTCCGGCATCCGTTCCAAGGAGAACTTGCCCAGGCGCCGTGGGGTGACCCAGTCCATGGGGGCCACGACCATTCTCCGGTGTAGCCTCGAGTTGTACGCCAGCGCCAACTCGGAGACGAGCTCGTCCCAGTTGTCCTGGTGGTCCTCGATTTAGTGCATGAACATTTCCACAAGCGTCTTGTTGAATCGCTCGACCGGGCTGTTGGTCTGCGGGTGGTACGTGGTCATGTACAGGTTCCGGATGCCCATCAGGCTCCACACACTCTGGAAGAACAGGGAGGAGAACTGGGGTTTGTTGTCCGTCAAGGCTGGGTCCGGGGGACCCGCACACGGAATTCCAATCCCGGAAGTACGCCACCGAGACGTCCGTCAAGGTGCTGCCAGCCAGGAGGACTGCTCGAACCAGCTTCCATAACCGCTCGACAAGGATTAGGAAGAAGACTTTTCCGGTCTTGGTCTCTGTCAATGGTTCGAGGAGATCCATAGAGAAGCTCCCGAAGGAGTCCGTCGCTGGGAACAACTTCAGCATTGCCGTGCGTCGCGTTGGTGCCATCCTGTTCCGGGAACACGACGCAGAACTGGCCAACCAATCGAACAGTTCCGCGGCCATACACTCCCAGCAGTAGTGGCGCCAAATGGAGCCGTACATGCGCTTGACCCCAGGACGACTGGCGCGCACGATGTCGTGTTCCAACCGGAGAAGCTTATGGCTAGGAGCGTACATGAATAAATGGCACTCTGATTAAATGGATCCATATGCTCGGATAAACTCACATTCCAGAAAAACCACCGCGATTATGCCTATTCTTATCTGAATGGCACCGCCATTTCATTGCCTTTGCAGGGGATGAACAAAAGAACAACGACTTACCAGTCCTCAAACAAAGACATCCCACTACCTCAGGCAACTTGACTGGCCAGGCGGCTCCGAACGCTCGAAGCCGGAACGAGACAGGCCGTAATACGATGGACAAATAGTGGATAGCAGTAAGCCAACTCACGGCTCATCTGAGACGACGAAAGTGATTGGCAAACTGGGTGATTCTTCGTCATTCGTCGCGCGCAGCAGATGACGGGCTGCCTGTACGACGCAAAACACATCGCAGCCATACAGGCTAACCAAGATCGCGAAATGGGCAGCAATGCTGGCCTGGTAACTACTGTCTCGAGGTCACTGTCTGTCGTGGTTTCGCATAGGTCGCGCTCACATTTTCTACCTCAACCCGCTCTGCGTTATTTTTTGGCAATGAGCTTTGCAAGTACTTCCTATCTGATGTAGTTGATGTAGAGTCTGATATACTCCGAATAGTGTCCCTATTCTTATTCATATCCTAACCTTTTCTGTTTCGGATACATATCCGACCCGTAATCAAGAAATTGCGGCAGAAGTATTATTTCATTCAAAAAGGCCAATGTGGAGTTAATCGGAGTGGTCCTACAATCGGCAGATTCATAAGCCCCTGGTCCTGGCCCAGGATGAACGGGACGTACACCTGTATAGCCCCTTCCAGGGGGGCGACGCGCACGAGGAGCCCCTCCTTGGTCTCCGGAAAGCGCGAGCGCTCATTCTGGTCCATCTTGTCCCGTAGATCGTGGAATGGCTGGTCCTTGTTCTGCGCGGCCAGCATACGCGCGAGCGTGACTGGTTGTTCCTTTTCGGGCTTCCCGTTGTTCGGAGCAACCAGCCACGAGAAGAGTCCACCACAAACAGGCAGGGAGTCTCTTCCGGGATGACCAACCGACTTGGTGCCAGCACCGGGAGACACGACATAGCGTCGGCACAGTGGTGGTCCCTTCTTGGTCTGGTGCACACCTTGGTCCGGAGCTCCGACAACCAGAGGCGCCAGCGAGCGACCCGCCCTAGTGCACTGTCCATGTTCAGCAGCCAGCGTAAACTGGAATGGTCCCTTCGGATCAGGAACTCTTGCAACTCTGCATAGGGGCGGAAACGAAAACAGGCCCAGACCACGGCCAGGCATTCTGCGTCGGTCTTCGAGTAGTTTTTCTCGGCCGGGACGAGGCCTCGGCTGTATCAGCCGACCGGGAGGATGCTCTTGTCCGGTTGTTGTTGCAGGAGGGGACAGCCGACTTGGACGGCGTAGGCGTCGGTATCCAGGATGAGGAGACCCTCACGTCGGGGGAGCGTTAATATAGGGGTCGACTTCAAGGGCTTCTTGAGGTACTCGAAGGCCGCCAGCTGGGCGTCATCTTGTGGAGGGAGCACTTGCGAGAGGTTCTTGCTGGTGAGCTTGATACCGATCTTGGCGACGTGCGCCTAATCCTCGATAGAACGCCGGTACAAGATAAACATGCCCAGAAAGCTCTTAAGCTCCGTCTCGTTGCCCGGGGGAAGCGCTTGCGCCAGATCTTAATGTTCTTCTAGTTCACCAGCAGCTGGCCTGGAAGGACGACATGACCCAAGTTCTCGCCTTCTTGCTGGAACAGCTGACCCTTGCACGGCTTTAGCGAGACACAGGCCCTTTCCAGCAGGAAAGGGACTTCATGGAGGTGCCGGATGCGATCGCCCACGTTCCAGTAGAAGGCAATCACGTCGTCCAGGTACACCAGGCACGTTCGCTACCCCACGCCGGTAAAAATGATTTCGGACGCCCGTTGGAAGGAGGCTGGAGCGCTCACAAGACCAAACGTGAGCCGGAGAAACCGGAACAAGCCCGTGTGGGACGTGAGCGTCGTCTTCTCTCTGTCCTCGGCGGCGACAGGGATCTGCCAGTACCCAGCGATACATTCCATTGTAGAGAAGACCATCGCGTCGCCGAGGAAGTCCGGGCAGTCGTCCGCCCTCGGGATCCGGTAGACATTCTTGACCGCGAGCTCGATCAGCAGGCGGTGGTTCGCCCACCACCGGAAGCGGCCACCTAGCTTGGGAACGACGACCACCCGGATAGGACCAGTTGGCGTCCGATGGCTCTGTGACACCCAGATCGAGCATGTTCTTGACCTGCTTCTCGATCTACAGGCGCCGGTGTGGTCCAGCCATGTACGGAGCCGAGTGCAGGGGCTTTGCTTCCGGCTTGATCTGTATGTGGTGCGTGGTGGCCTTGAGCTCTCCCCGCTTCCCCAGCCACATGCTCTTGACTGGATCCAGGAGCCCATGCACCTTGCCATGGAGGTCCTTGGGCACACCCTCCCAGTTCACCGCTGGCGTCTCCGGCTCCTTGGTGGGCGGAACAACCGGGGGCTCCGGCGGACTCTCCGCCTCGGCCATTGGCACCTGCGTGTCCAGCTGCTGCCGCACCGGCAGCTTCTGTTGGACGGCCAGAAGAGCCCCTTCGGAGAAGGGTCGCGCGTCGCCGGCATACAGGTCTGCGACGCCCACTCGGGTGCCGATGGCAAACGTCTCGGTCTTGCGACCCAGGTTGGCCAGGAGTAAAGAGAAGGACTCGTGCCGGTGCACCTTCTTAAAATTCCCGTGGGCCAAGTGCAGCCCGTGCTGGGCCAAGAACTCCGCCCGGCCATTGATGAGACAGCTGCCCGTCGGCCATGTCACTACCTGGGCCTCGATCTGGGCACCGGGGCGAACGACGGTTGCTCCCGCCAGTGTCAGATCGTTCTAACGGACCAGAGGCTTGGCCTGTGCCTTTAACTGTCGACCCTTGGCACCAAGATGGTAGCCCAGGATGACCGAGACAGCGCCCGTCGACCACTTGATCTCTCGACCTGGGGCAGGATGGCCTTGATGTAGTGGCGCTGGAAGACACAGCGAGATTGCGAGGCCATTCACAGCAATGAAAGGGAAATGCATAGGTTTTTTATGCACATGCAGGGTGAAGAGACGAGCGAGAACCTTGAGAGCCTATCTCGAGGCTTCTAAGATCCGACTTAGGGTCGGCGCAGGCAATGCCTGCTCGCGCCAACCTTGAGGGAGCACGTCCTCTCCGACGACTCCTGGTCCTGCCCCTGTGTCCACCACGGCGGCCACAGCAACCACGTCCATACGCTTGAGACTCAAGGCGGTCTTGAACTTGAAATGATCCTTACGGAAGACGCTCAGGGTACCCCGACAGGCACACGGTGTCCATGCGGATACCTTGGGTCGCAGTCGACGACCGCCGCGGCCCAGGAAGGCAACTGAGGCCAAAACAAGGTCACAGGGGCCTGGAGCAGACGAGAGGGCGCCTACATGCGCATCTTCCTTACCTGGTTTCCCGATCCCGAGGTAATCTTTGTCGTGTTCTCCTCCACGGGATGGGAGTTCCGGTCCTCAGGACTCTCTTCGTACAGGTTCTTCTGGAGGCTCTGCAGGATCGCGACCCTGCGGTTGTCAACCGTCGTCGGATCCCGCTGTCTCGAGGAGGGGTCCTTGGCTCTCCGGTGTGCTCAGCGGACGGCCTCGGCGAACTGGATGCCCTGGCGGGCTAGTTTGTCTTGATGCTCCTTGGGCACATCCGGACAGACTGCCACGATAGGGTCCTCCTTGTTGCACTACCAGCACGCCCGTACCCGGTTCAGGCGGTCCCCCGCTCGGGCGACACGGGGATTAGCGGGCGTGAAAAACCAGCTCCAGCCCTTCAAACGACCGCCGGCTTGGGAAGATGACCCGCCCATGGCCAGAACCGGCGTCTTGGGTCCTGTCCGACTGGATTGTGGCGGTCGGGGGTTCCTCGGCTGGAAGGAGCGTGACCCCTCAGCTGTGGCCAGCACGCCCCCGCGGGCCTCCCCAAGAAATCCCGATCCAGGCCAGCAAGCGAATGACCCGTCCAAATCTCAGAGAGATTGGATCTGGTCGGGGGCCGGGTTATTCCGCAGTGGTTTTCCGAACCCCCCTACTACCTATTTGAACTTTTCGCTTTGGAGCGATTCATTTGTTTGGCGCATTTGAGGTGGCTCCTTTATCCGCCGGCGTTCGAGTTGGGGAGGGGTTTATTGACAGCGGGTACGTCGTCCCCGTCTCCGTTTGGTACAACCAACTGTGCTTTGGGCTCCGATTCCCCCCTGGTATTTTCCGTGATCCTCTCCTCCCGTTAGGGAAAGGCTGGGCTTTGCGTTGAATTTCGGGGAGGTTCTTTCGACGGACCGAGCTGATCAGGAGGTCACTTCGGCTGGGCGAAGAACCAAACTGGTGGTGCCTAGAATCAGTACGAGGACGGTCTTGCCAGGTACATCTTGGGAGGCGTCGGCTGAAGTAGCTGGAGCGCCTGAACCTGTTCATGATTGCACTGGGTGAACGACGCGAGCTGCTGCAGAGTGTGCTCCGTGAACCGGAGTTTGTACAGCTTGGCGTCCACCTGCAAGTGCTGAGGTAGCCCCTGGATGAACGCCATCTTGAGCCGGTCCTTGCTTTACATGCTACTGGAGGCCTCCTCTAGGTCCCACAAACGGGCCGCAAACGCGTCAGGTACCTTATGGGCGCCCAGGCAGGCTCGATTCACGTCTGAAACGGCTTGTTTCAGAGTGATGGAGTCCGCGTCATTGACCAGGAGCCAGTGCACCGCCTCCGGGAAGGATGCAACAGTCCGGCCCGGGATGTGCCCGGCCGTGTCAGGGAGGATGTTGTTGAACCGAGTGGCGGCTGCCCCGGTAAGGAACCAGCCCTCCAGTTATAGCGCCTTGCCCTCCCAGACGTTACTGTCGTTGACGGCCCGAACGAACTGGCGCAAGAACGAGAAGGGTTCTGCCGGCTTGGTCCCGTCAAAGCGAACCCGGTCCATGGAAGCCCGTAGTTTATTTCGAGCTTGTGTAATCCGTAGACGAATCTGGCTAATGAAGGTCAGGTTCTGTTCCAGCAGGGATGTGCTGATCTTGAAAACACGCAAGAACGCGCGCATGCTGCGCTGATGAAAAACACTGGTGATTTACGTACAGATGGCGGAAAAGGAGCTCCGCAGCAATCGTTTAATAAATGGCTCCTAGAGTCTTCATGTTTTTTTCATCGAGTGGACGGCCTGGGTGACGAGCACACGCTGTGGGAAGTTCAGAAGCTGCTTCGTCACAGAAAGCGTCTCCCGCGCCCTCTATCTCGGCAGTAGCATGGGATCAGTCCAAGTCAGTGTGATATATGAGCTGTGCCGTCCTTGACTATGGCACACAACAATGGAGGCTAAATGAATACGAAGGGTGTTCTATGACTGGTGGAACGTCTCGAGCGCCAACAAATGCGGTAGAATGCATGCCAGCCGTCTCCAGATCGTCAGCCGCAGCGGCCGCTGTATCTCAACACCTCTTCGGGGCAATCGCCCCTGTCCAGTGTCAACTACGGCCACCAAAACAGGAGCGGCGACAGAAAACGCCACTGACAGAGGTCGCAGAAGGCCTAAGCATCGAGGCGTGCCGAGGAGTCGTCCTAGTTTAGCGAGAAGCTGCTCCACCATCGCCTGAGCGGCCCCTTATGCGGTCAACATTGACTCGGATGGGGCATTGTGGCTGATGGCCGTGGGAGCGGGAGTTGGAAAAAAGTGCAGTCGGCGTCGAGGCCGTCGGCATAGATGGCGTCAGAAGCAATGGCGATGGCGGATATGCCGTGGGGGCTGATGAAGTCGTCGTCGACAGCGTAGGCGGAGATGGCGTCGGCGTAGCTTGTGTCGGTGAAGATGGCGTGGACGAAGGCGGATCACGGGAGGATGAAGTCGACGGCGATGGTATGGGAGGAGATGGCGTGCTCGTAGATGGCGGCGGAGTAGATGGCAAGAGCGGAGACGTCGTGGTCAGAGATGTGGTGAGAATAGCTAAAAGATAGGCTTTTTGGCCGGCGATGCGAATGGCAGCGTGGTAGCGGACGTCAGGGACGTCTACTGCGGGTACAGCGTCGAAGCTGAGCTGAGCCAGACAGCACCATTTCGCTCTATTGATCGGCATGTTTTTCCAATCAGCACGAGCTGATGTTCACTCAGATGCGCCGTGTTCGGCACTCCTTATCTTCTCTTTTGCTGGAACGTTATCTCGACGATCGGTGCTTGAGGAGAGCATTGTGCAGAATTCTTTAGTACGGACATCTCAGAATAGCTCCTCGACGATCGCTGGCCGAAACTTACAATCACGCCCGGAAACTGGGCCCCGTCACCCAATAGGAACGACGATCCCAGTGGAGATTCCTCAGCGCAATGACGGACCGTGGAATGGTTGGACTCCTGGAGCTCAAGGGCTTGAAAGGCGAGGGCTTCAAAGAGAAGATCTGCGCGACCCGGAACGACTCAGAGATAGAGACGGGATGTGACGAGACGAGTTCGATAGTAGACCCATAAATGAACGCCGTAGAGCTTCTGTGAATGCCGCCGTTTCGGCAGCGTGCTGGAAAAAGACGTCGCCGCGCTAAAGCGGCGTCATATGATACTGGAGTATGATGAATTTTCCGTGATAGCACCGCACTGGATGCTCAACCACGCATGCATGAACGTGCAGGTGAGAACAGGACGCTTGCATTGAGTTTAGGCTGGGCATAGGAGTGCTGCTCAAGTCGAAGGAGAAGCAGCGAATTGCGGTACAGTGAACGGAAGATATCGTGGCATTCGAAGCGAGCAAGGCAGGCCAGATACATCGAACTTCGATTTAGTGGGAGTCTACGCAAGTACCGAAAAATGCGTAAAAAACAGCCTTTGCTACTTTGATGTGGATTTGTTTGTGCTTCTCACGGCCTTCACGAAATGCTGAGACACGTTCCACAAGTGAATGGTCATGGAAAGGCGTCGTCGTCGCTGGGAGACGACGACGTCCCTCCGCGCATACGCTCGGCTACCACCGTTGGTGGTCGGACATGTGCGTCCCTTGCTGTCGTTTTTCGCTACAGCGTCGGTCGTCTCCCCTTTTACTCTACGCTTCGTCCCTGGAACTTTTCTCCGCGCCTGGCCTCCGTCGGTACGCGCTCTTAGAGCGGTACCAACAACGTTCGCATCGAGCCAGTTCTACATAAATTAAGAGCGCCGCGTATGTCGTCGTGTACGCCAGTGATTGGGTGTCGAGCTACGGCGAGCTCTTCACGAAAGGGTTCCACAAAGGTTCTGGCAGACCCAATATACTCGATGAAGAACGGGGGCTACTGTATGAATCGGTTTTCGGAATGCGAAGGCGACGTTGGTGGTTGCGACCTTCCGAACTGACGCAACCAGACTTTTCGCATCACAGTCAGAGGGGCGCTGCGTGTCCCCCGTCAGTCGTCGTCATTTGAGCGGCCGATCGTCCTTCAATCTTCCTTCACGGGATGACACGGATCAGGTTCACATGTCCATTCCAGCGTGATTATGCAGTCGTTCCTGCGACCATACGTCCTGAGACAGACACGCTTCAGGTCACCACGTGCCTCGAAGTGCTCGAAGCGCCGACATCTGATCAGATTTCCGTTTTCTTCGGGTCGACTCCTTTCCGAAGGCGACAGCGACACCTACGTTGTGGGGCAAGCCGTGACGAGATGGACGAGCCAGAGAACGTCTCTCGAATAACCACTGAGGGCACGGCACGTGCACCGCAGTTGACGGTGACTCGTCCAGGATGCCCGTTTCTGTTCCTGGAAGTAAAGGTCTGCGGGGCCTTGCGGTCCACCTTCACACTGAGATAGTAGCAGAATGGTCCTGTGCGGGTCCGTTCTCGGGCCGAGTGAGGTGGCCCTCCTGTTGCCGGTGTTGGTCCACGCCCCACCAGGTGTGACGACAACCCGAGGGAAGGGTCGCGATTGGACCTGGGTTTTGCTGAAGAGATTCTTCACTTCCCACCTCTCAGGCCACCGGACACGGCACGCGCGGATCGCTGGGCACAGCGGCGAACGAGCAAGGCGCCATGGTGAAGGCCTCCGACCAGGCCACGTCGTCTCTACCATGAAGCACCCGCACTCGGCCGCCAGCGCAAGCAGCGCGGCTAGCCCCCCGCCTGCCCGCGCGGCCTGCATCGAGCGTGCCCGCGCGGCTGGCCTCGAGCGTACCCGGGAGGCCGGTCTCGAGCGTTCCCGCGCAGCCGCCCGAGAGGGGGCGCGCCGTCTTTCTGGTATTCTGGAGAAGAAGGCACAGTCTGCAAGACACCAGCGTCGTGTGGCGCAGGCCACTCGAATGAATTGCGCCGCAACGATGGCTTCGAACGAGGCCACCAACAACACCCGCCGCAAAGTGTTTCATTTTTCGACGGCAGCGCACGGGCCGGTGTCGGCGGACAAGGCCACCGAATCCGGCAACCGCACGGCGACTGACGGCGGTGTAACTGATGCTGACGTCGACCGTCAGGAGGCACAGGTAGAGGTTGAGTTCCATTTTGAGGACGCTGCGTCCTGAAGACGCGCTGCAACGCGCCTTCTCTTGTAGTGACAAGTGTGCACAAGCGGCCCTTGCCGGGCTGCCCGCGCCGGCCCACGCCGGGCCGCCTCTCTCGTCACTGCGCTGCTCTTCTTTGGCTTGAGCCGTCTCGCGGGGCAAGCGGGCACAGGGCAGGAAAGGTACGAAAAGAGGGCCGTCTGCCGTATTAGAGGGCCGTCTGCCGTATGTCTTCTTGCTGCCATCATCTCTGCTGAGTCTGTTTGGTGTTGTATCTCTGCGGCTGAGGCGGACAGCCTGCTGTGTTTTAAATGGTTCTTCTTTGTCAGCCGGCCGAGTACTGGCGCCAAAAGACTTAAAAAAGGCGCTCGAACATATCACGGAGTATGATATGGCGGGAGGCGGTGGCGGGCGCAGCTGTGGAATGACCGTAGACCCCCTGGTGGGTTTGCCGCAGTCTCCCAGTGACAAGCCCCCGTATAGACGGCAGCGTCGCCGTAGAGGGCACGACGGCAGCCTCGCCGTCGAGGGTACGCTGCGCAGACCTCCACGGGTCAAAACCACCAAGCCTCATCACGGGGGCGGCTTCGCCGTCGCGGGGAAACGTTGTCTACAGTGCGACTCGGCCGAGTCAATCGAAGGCCACGAAAGCATTGCCGCGCGGCCGTTTTCGCCGCGGTTTGCAATCAATATATCAGGTGATAGGATACAATTTATGTAGATCAGAAGAAATATCACAAATCCCGGCTGGCGTGTGATGCGGTTGCAACGCGCGTCGCAATCCAAAAATAGTCGGATCAAGTGGGGTGGTGTGCCTCCACGACCGGACCACAGGCGGTGGCCGAATATGTTTTTTGGTGGACCGACTCGATCTGGGACCCAGTGGCCCCAAATACATTGTGGGCGGGACAGCGGCGTTCAGCCCTTGCTGACGCAGGGCACGCAGTGTCAGCCAAACGGTCCGCCAGCGTGAACGGGAGAGACCATCAAGAGCCAGGCAAAGATGCTCGGAGACCCATTCAGGGCCGTGCACGTGCATGAATTTTTACATTGCTGGTGTCCGCTCGGCGAGGTTCTGGCGTCGGATTACGTGCGCAGCCGCCCTTGCCTCGTGTCTCACCTGCACCTAGTGTAGCAAGGTGTAGCAAGGGCCATGAATCACGCAGGTATCCAGGGCTATGAATCACGCATGCGCCTTCTGTTGAGGCCTAATACGCTCTATGTTGAGGCCTCACATCAGACGGCTGACTACCCGAACCGGCCGATTTCTCGCTTTCATATGCAGATGGGCGCCAAGGCCGCAGCAGGCGAGACTTTTTTTCGACCGTGTGACGGCCGCGTGCTGCTTGCGTGACAGACCCGAGAGACGGGCGCGAAAGAGGCAGCAAGCCGGTCCCCCGTCCGCGCAGTTCATGCTGTCGAGGGCAGCCCGCGTAGCCGTCTCTCTGGGCCCCGCGCGTGGGGCCCGCGGCGAGCCGCTTGGGCTGCGGTTTCGCATCTCCCAATAACCGCGGGCCACGCACCGCCAGCAGCACGCCTCCGCTCGAAGGCTACTTTGAGGGATCAGCAGGCCAAACATGAGGGCCACGCACCGCTAGCAGCATGTCTCCGCACATAGGGTGCTTTGAGGGCCATCATCAATCCAAGTATGAGGGGGGAAGGGTGTCAGTGTACGGAGGGCCCCGCGCCGCGTCACTCGCTTCTGTTGCCGCAGTGCCGTGGTCGCTTTCGCATTCCCGCCGCGCCACGAGCTCTTTCTGAGCGCATGCACCTTTGGTGGGGACCCGTTTTGTGGAGCGCACTGCTGCAGGCGCTGTACCGGCGACTCGTTTTCCGACCTGGACACGACGCGAACGGCGGACGAAGCTCGGCACGCAAGTAGCGACCGACGCTGCGGCCTCCAACGAGGGAGGATTCGGCGCCCCCAGCCGCACCACCCGCCCCCTCATCATCCTCCACGCACACGATGGCCGGCATCTCCACGGCCAAGCAGTCCGTTGCTCCTGTGGAGCCTACGGCCACACCGTCTACGCCTGCTCACTCCGAGGCTACTGAGGAGCCGACTACAACTCGAGACAAGGCTACCCTTGCCTACAGCCTGCACGCGGCACATGAACCCCCTGCTCGAGCACTCACAGAGCCCCAGCTCGAACGGGGCCTACGAAGCATCTGCACCCAGTGCAAGCGCACGCAGTCCATGAGCTCAAACCTCTCAGTCTGCCCGGACCGGTGCCCGTGCCCGTGAACGCTCCGGCCCTCGGCGCAACCGGGCTGGAGCTGTCGCTGGATTGGAAGCCAACCTGGCCTATCAGGCCGCACCGCGTAGCGTCGGGCTCAGCGCCGGCTGTGTTTCGTTTGCCGTCTTTCCATCACCGTCGGGACGCACCACACGACGCTTCCACCGTGGTGCCCGTGCCCCTGGGCGTCGCCTCCTGTCATCGAGCGGCCGCCGGACAAGGAAGGCAATGTTGTGAGCGTGGCCTGGGAGCAGCACGACCGGAGGCTCGCAGAGGAGCGAGCGGCGGCGGACGCCAGGTCCGCTTCTCGTTGGATACAAGTGCAAACATGGCCAGACGCCACCGGCGTGCGTGGATTGCGGATGATGGACGTCAACAAGCCTCAGCCGCCCGAGTGGTGGGAGCCGCTCCAGTTGGGAGCGCTGCGCCCCCGCCGCCCGCAGCCGCCTCGACCTCCCTCGCCGACACGCCAGTAGCGGTGACTCGTGACTGCGCTGCCGCTGTGTCGTGTGTTCAACATCAAGGCGGCCAAGAAATGGCCGGTTCTACCCCAACTCCCCCGCCCTTTCCTCCTGCAGGAGGCCAAGGCGGCCAAAGCATGGCCGGCTCCACCAGGACCACCCGTTCTCCCGCCCCTCGTGATGATGCGACCAATGATGGGTCGTCAGTAGGAGACGATGAGATCCTTTGCCTGCGGCCAAGCCCGTCGCAGTCGCCCCAACTTCCTTCCAATGCTCTGTCCTCTGGTGGTCTTCGTGATGTCCGGCGTGTGTCATGGACTCCAGATGAGCGCGCGTTTCTCTGCGCAGAGTACGTGAAGGAGACCCTCAATCCGGGGGTTGGCCTAGACCAGCGCCTCAAGACTTTCAAGGAGAACATCTGCAGCCGCTTCCGCGCGCGACTACCGAGTGACATGCCGCGGGTGAAGCGACGCCGCTCCCGCTCTACTTCCGCCACCCAGAAGAAGCTGAGCGACAACATCGTCCCTATGGTAGACCGGTTTAAGAATTCCTACATGGCGATCGTGAACTACAGGCTTACTGTCAACCCGACGATGACGGACCTGTGCAACGCCACCCTGACCAAGCTTAACGGCTTGAGCCCCTGCGAGAGCTTTAAGCCGGAAGTAGCAGCCAAGCTCGACAAACAGCCTCTTGGCCTCTGGAACATTCTCAAGCGGCTGGACAGCTTCGGCGGCGCCGCCACGATGGAGGCGCTCGGGCGGCCGCGACGTGTCGCGCACGATGATGCAGAGGAGAACCCCGTTGAGGAAGACCTATTCGACGAGTCTCAGAGATCTTCGCTTGACCGCAGTAAGAAGCAGCGACGACAGGGTGCGTTTCTAGAGCATCCTTTTGGAACCAAGGCCGCCAAGGATTTCTCCCGCATCGAGGCCGCCCTTCAGCGCGATTCCGTGGCGCACACGGCGGCGCTAAGCTCCATCGCACGATCGTCAGCTGATCCCAGCACCGTTGCATTTTGGTCTTCACCCATGGATGCCGACACGGAGGAGGGTCGCGCCTGGTGGGCGTGTGAGGCTAGTCGCCGCCTGCGCGAGGAACCTGATGGCCACCCCGTGGCCAAAAACGCCAACACTCCGGACGCAAATGACGAAGCGGCCATGCAACGAGAGCTTGATGCGGCATCCGCTGCAGCTGCCGCCATCAGCCGTGCGCGCCGAAGTAGAGGTAGTCGAGGCGGGGGTGGACGTGGTAGGGATTGGAGCGGCCGCGGTCGCCGAGGAGGCCCACGCGGCCGCAGAGGTCTCGCTCGTGGCGCCCGAGGTGGCCGTACGCGAGCCGAGCGCCGCGGCTCGCGGTCCAAGTCTGAGACAGACGAGGCGGAGGCGGGGTCCGTCACGGAGACGGAGTCGGATGCGTCACCCGCCTCTCATGGTCAAGCACACACCAACAAGGAGACGGCCGAAGAGGAGGCCGAAGAGGAGGAGCACATCGTGTCGCCTCCGCCGCCACCGCCTCCGACGCTGCCTGTGCCGTCCACCGCTATCGCGGACGCCGCGGATGCTGCTGTGGCCCTAGCAGCTGCTGCAACGCAAGGGAGCAGCAGCGACTCGGTCCACGGCAACACAAGGCTGCCCGCGGACGAGAGCGTCGCCGCGAACGGCGAGCCTGAGCAAGTCTCGACGGAAGAAGAGCCTTGTGGGCGCAGCCATGGCGGCCGAGCCGTCGTCTCTAGTTCTCGGCCGCCGCTGCCGCCGTCTCTTCGGACGGCCTCGCATCGAGGCCGCTCCTCCATTGTTGTCAAGCAGCGGCTATTGATGGAGAGAGTGCGCGCCAACGGCCTCAAGATCGACCAGCGCGATCTCAACACTATGGACTGGGGTTCATCCAGCGATGGAGAAGACGGTGACGAGCACGATGACGAGTATGACGCGAACACTACCGCCGTCGCCGTCACGGCCGCCACTAACGACACGACCAGTGCCTTGCCGACCCTCTGATGCCAGCGTACATTGGTGATGCTCTTCCTCGCTTTCTGTATCTTTTAGTTGTGTGCTATCTGCTTTGATGTTCGAGCTCTGCGTAGCTCATATTGATGATGAACTCTGTAGCTGTTTGGGTGCCGTGCTCTTCGATATCGCGGTTGTGTGGTACTATTGTGCGGTACTGCACATCCAGGTATGCACAGCAGAGAGAATCCGTTTTTTCTTCTGTGACTGGTTCTCCTCGACAGACTCGCCCCTGCCCACTCTGGTTTACAGATTTTCAATACAGGGAAATCACGGGAAGACGAGCCTACTGCCAAATTCATAGCACTTCGCCAAAATACTTCGGACACCAAATGCTGCGTGTGCGTTTTAAAGCGGCCTCTAAGGCGTCCTCGACGTCCATCTGGAACACTTCTGTAGCAGTTGGAGAGCGGAAAACTTCAGATTGCGGGATTTTTGATGATTACGGATGTAGAAGCAGTGGATCCCCGCTCTTTGAACACCTCCTCTCGTACCGGCGCCAGCGCCACATGGATGTGTCACCCCTCTGCCGCGTGGCGTCGCTGCCCCTCCCCCTCCCACTCCCTTCCCCCCACGACAACACTTTGTCCCTGCCTCTCCACCTCACCCCCCCCCATGACACCAAGCGTCGCAGGTGGCGGTTCCAGGGGCCGAGGCAGGCCTGCTCGGTGGTGTTGTTGAGATTTCCAGTGTGCGTTTTCGGTGGCAGCGTTGGGGGAGGTGGATTCCGTCGTCGGTGGCGGCGCTGGGGGCGGCGCCTGGCCTTGTCGATGTCGGAGTTGCGGGCGGCGGCGTGCGTTCTCGGTGGGGGCCTTCGCGGGGGCTGCGGTCGTGGCCTCCGGGAGGGCGGCGGCCGTTTCAGGTGTCGACGTTGCCGGCGGCGGCGAGTGCTGTCGGTGGCGGCGCTGGAGGCGGCGTCTCGCCCTGTCGGTGGTGCCGTTAAGGGCGGCGGCGTTCATTATCGGTCGGTGCCTTCGGGGGGGTGGCGGCCATTTCAGGTGGCGGTGTTGGCGGCGGCGGAGGGTGCTGTCGGTGGCGGCGCTGGGGGCGGTGGTTGGCCTTGTCGGTGGCGGCCTTGGGCTCGGCGGCGTGCTTTGTCCGTTGGGGCTTTGGGGGAATCGGCGGCCGTTGCAGGTCGGGGCGTTGACGGCGGCGGCGAATGCTGTCGGTGGCGGCGTCCTTTGTCGGTGGCGGCCTTGGGGGCGGCGGTATCTGTTGTCGGTGGCGGAGTTGCGGGCGGCGGCGTGAGTCGTCAGTGGGCGCACTGGGAGGGGCGGCGGCCGTTGTGTGAGGCGGCTGTGCGTCCGGCGGCGGGTATTGTCGGTGGCGGCGCTGGGGGCGGCGGCTGGCCTCGTCGGTAGTGGCGCTGGTGGTTTTGGCGTGCGCTGTCGGTTGGGGCGCTGGGGGCGGCGGCGCCCGGTTCAGGTGGCGGCGCTGGGGGCGTCGGTGGGTGTTATCGGTGGCGGCGCTGGGAGCGGCGGGTTGCCTAGTCGGTGGTCGTGTGGGGGGCGGCGGCGCGCGCTCTCGGTTGAGGCGTTGAGGGAGGCGGCGGCAGTTTCAGGTGGCGGCTTTGGCGAAGGCGGCGAGTGTCGTCGGTGGCAGCGTTGGGGGGGGCGGCGTGTGTCGTCGGTGGGGGCTTTTGGGGCGGCGGGTTACGTGCTGTCGCCGGGCCCTCCTTTGTCGCGCCGGTGGTGGCGCGCTCGTGGCCTAACGCGAACACCTGCGGGTGGCGCTTTGGTGGGCGGCGACTGGGGCTGGCGTCGGCACCGGCCGTCACAGTTGGCTGCGGGCGGCGGCGGGCGTCGTGGGCACCGCCGCGGTGTCCTCGGCAGGGGGCGCGGGAAGAGAAGAAGGGGTGCGTGGGTCTGGCTGTCTCCTCACCACGGCAGTGTTTTAAGACCTACGCCGCCCTTCTCGGCGCTGTCTGTTGCATCTTGCTAGCTGCGAGAGCGGCGGCGGGAGGCGGCGCCACTCACGGTAGGCGGCATCACTCGCATCACATCATTTCTATCTAGAATAATAATAACACATCCATACAGAGTCTCAGAGTCCTTTGGCGCACTGCTGTTTCATACTTGCATAACACGCTCTGCCAGCGCGCCGAGCGCCAATGACCATGCCGGCTGCCTCTGACGGGCATGAACAGCAAACCTGCCGACGTCTCATAGGCCTGGAGAGAGGTGAGCAAAGGGCTTCACAGGCACACATTGTGGGCAGTCCACCCCCCCCCACTCAGATAACTGGACGATGAGGGACAACAAGCATGTCCAAGGAAAATCGAACCCTACTAGCGGGAAAAAAAACCTGTGCTTCACAGCTCGGCGTGGTCATCGACACTCAAGCCCCCAGCAACCTCACTCGTGCGCCCCAGTCAGCGCCAAACCCACTTAGGGCGCTAGCAGTCTGCGGCGGTCTGCCCAAACGTGCTCCGAAAAATTGTTGAGCAGCGAACAAGTGCCGGTCGGTGTGCTTGGCCTCGGCCTCGGCCATGTGCATGTACCTCGCTGACCCCACAATAGGACCTCGACCGTCGTCTGCAGCCTCGGGCTCATGGGTTGTCGCGGCGGCCACCGCCTCGCCCCACACACAATCTTGTTGCGGCCCCTCATCTTTTGTGAAGGCCGCCGATTGCCCTTCGCCAGTACGTGAGCCGCCGTCGGCCGCGGCAGCGCTCCGGCGCACTGCAGCAGTGAAGCCATGCCGCTTGTGCTCGACGGCCATGTTGTGCAGGATGGCAGTTGCCTTGGCCGTCTTGATCAGGCGTAGAACTGATATGTGTCGGGCCGGATACTTCATGATGAACCACCGTGACCACCATACCGCAAAACGACGCTCTGCATCCTTGCGCACCGCCTGATGGAGGCGATTGTACACCAGCAGTTTGGGACCGTCCGGCTTCGGATGCGGGAGAGCAAACAAAGCATACCGAGGGTAGCCCGCATCGGCCGCGTAAAAGAGCAAGCGACGAGAGCGGCCGTTCAGTGTGTACTTGAACGTCCTTGGTGGCCAAGCGCCCGCCTTCACGTCAAGTATCAGCGGAGACGATGCCAGCACGTTCATGTCGTTGTACACCCAGGACAGCCAAAAACATATGCCAGATATACAGTTCCTCATCTCATACCGACTCAATAAGGACAGAGCGCCTACCTTTGCGGTCCAGGTACTGTCAGCCACGGGCCTTTGGGCACTTGAGCCGCTACCAATGTGTGAAGTCGATGGAACCCATACAGCCCGGCATACCGCGGGCCGAATTTCGCGTCAGAATGTGCTCCAGCTCCACGTCCGTCGGGCGACGAAGGAATGTCGACTGCCACTTGTCGATGATGAACTCCGTGAGGCGGTGGGTGGCGTCGTCAATGGTAGATCGGGAGAGACGGCAGTACTCATCCGCGCGATTGAACGACTCGCCATACCCCAGCACTCGCAAGGCAGCCGCCACCTTCTGGATGGCATGGGCCTGCGGGCGGCCGGTAGCGTTGGCACTACGCCTCCAGAACGGCTGGTCGTAGATGGCACGGAACAAGCGGTTGAAAACTGGACGCGGCATCCGAAAACGGTCCTCAAACTAGTCCTCGCCGTACACAGGTGGCCGCCCTTCCACACTGAAACGGTCACGCAGAATGGCCAAAGCACCCAGGACAAATTCACGCTGCCGATTAGGTCGGCGCCCGCGTCGAGAGCCCCCCGCACGTTTGCGCTTATGACGCGCACATAAGGCTTGCCGTGCAAGGCGCGCTCCTCAGCACGCTCGTGCGCCCAGAACCGCCGCAAGCACCAGCTCGTCCTCACCCGCCTCGTCCATGGCCTGTCGGCCACACGTTGGCCGAAATGCTACTGCGACCCAGATGGGTGTCACGACGGTGGCGCACGACTGTGGCGCTCGACGGTGGGCACGACGTCTGTCGTTGGGCGGCAGTGGGCGGCGGTGGGCGGCTGTGGGCGGCGGTGGGCGGCGGTGTGCGTCGAGCTACCGCAACGAAGATGGGAGTCACGACGGTGGCGCACGACGGTGGCGCATGACGGTTGGCGCGATGTCGATCGGTGGGCGGCAGTGGGCGGCGGTGGGCGGCGGTGCGCGTCGAGCTAGCGCAACCGAAATGAGCGGCACGAAGATGGCGCACGCCGGTGGCGCACGGCGGTGGGCACGACGTCGGTCGGTGGGTGGCAATGGGGGGCGATGTGCGGCGGTGCGCGTCGAGCTACCGCAACGATGATGGGCGTCACGACCGTCGCGCACGACAGTGGCGCAAGACGGTCGCGCACAACCGTGGCGCACGACGGTGGGCTCGAAGTCGGTCGGTGGGCGGCAGTGGGCGGCGGCGGGCGGCGGCGGGGGGCGGTGGGCGGCGGCGGTGCGCGTCGTGCGGGCGCGGCCGGCGCACGGCATAATAAAAACAGTCGCCAGACGCTGCTGCTGCCGCCCCCCCCCCCGAATCAGGCATGCTGGTGGGGGCGCGACACCACCACCGGTCCCAGGCGCCCGATGGCTGGTCCGCCAACAGTGCGGGGCCCGGCATCGCACGCCCACATGACGCCTGGCGCGGCCCTGTTCCACAAATGTCCCGTGCGTGGACACAACCCAGTGTGCTGAGCACAACCGCTCCCCACAGGACCGTGACGCAGTCATATCAGGTCCACTCCAAAGGTGCGCGGCACACAGCGCATGCGACTCGTTTTGTCCGCCCACATCTCTCTTTTGGCCTCGCGAGACGCGGTTTCAAGCAACGTACGCTTTCAATGTGCCTCACCGAGATAAAGGACGTTGAAGACACTCGGCAGGGGTCGAGGAAGCCGCCACATGGCAGCACACAGCGACCAGTTCGAGAATCATGCCCCACACGAAACGACAGATGACCTGGGCCTGGTCATACTGTGCGCGACCGGTCACTCACTCACATCTCGCTGGCCCTCGCGCCGGATCAAATCACGCTGTCCGATCACACGACGCCACACGTGGCCACGATCGCGGTCGACATTGAGCGTCGTTTGGCCTCGTTTGGCTTCGTAACGTCCATGACAGCACTCAGATTCACGTCAAACTTCTCGACACAGTCGCGAACGGGCGCTCGGCATCCACATATCGGCCTTCCATGTGGAGAACGCGCTGGCATTCGCGAACGCTTCCGTACCCCCCGTCTGTTATCCGGTTGGACTTATCTCAATCTTCTAAATCGTTTCTGGTGCCTTCGTGGACAGATCCGTCTCGCTGACGTTGTCGGTGATCACTCAGGCTGCGTCATTTTACAAAGAGCGCCACGTGGGGCCACGTGGGACACGTGGGCCCATATTTTGTGGATGCGGAACGTTGTTGCTACCGCTCTAAGGACCTTAAGCTCATCATTCGCAGCTTAGTCCACTTCAACCCGCACCTGCTGCACGACGGTGTTGAACTGCAGGTATTGGCCGCGAGCAGCTTCACTGAGCAACAAATAGTTTGCCAGTTCACACGGGTTTAACGAAACCCGGCCTGTGTGCTTGGTGGAGAAGCCTCATGGATGGTGTGGAGTTTTCTTTTCATTCCACTCACTAGGCTGAAGATGCACGGTCTCATTTGGAGCCAAAAGCGGCGGCTCCCGTTGAGGCGGAACCGTGGATCCGTCGGGATTGTCTCCCAGGCATGAATGATGCACGCCACCGCCTACCAGCATGTCATCGGTGAGATGCGATCCTCCCCTCGCGAATGTTCCCCACGCGGCCGGCCGCCATCAAACGCCCACTGTCGACAACACCCCCTCCCGAGCCGTCGCGACGCCAGGCGCAACGGCAATGGCGGAAAGAAAAGGCCGCTAACGCGGCAACGTCACTCACATCTCAGTGCGGGGCAGAGCGGACGCCCGGTGGAAGATCTCGGCCATTTGCTGGGGAGAAGGGCTCGTGGTGGTGATGATCATTGTGATGGGTGCGGGCGTAGGAGTTGTCGTGGCGGTGAGGAGGACGCTGGCGTCCCATCCGTCAGGCCGCACTTAGCCGCGACCGGACCCATGGGAGGCCGCACGTGCCAGCCCCGCCGGCGCGAAGGTCGCGGCCGACTGCAACTCTGCTCACACGACAAGCACGAAGTAGCCAGCGTCTGCATCCCCAGATGCGCCGCTGCGGGACCAGCGCACCACCCTCACGTAGCATAAGGCCTCTGAAGGCATTCAGCGTCAGGGATTTCGCGGCAGCTCCCAAGATGCAAAGGGGCGCTGCCCCTGCGGCCGCGACGAGTCCTGCATGACAGATGTCAACAGACACTCGCGCCACGGCTGCATGTAGCTCGTGCGCAGTGCGGGCGATGAGGATCTGGCTGTGGCCTTACGTTCTGCAGCGACTGCGGTGACGACTCGGCAGCGCGGGCGCCTTGCCTCAAGTGTAGTTGGGGCGTTGCGCCGCGCGCGCCCAAGTGACAGACCAGGGCCGACACTGCTGCCCGCACCTACTCTCTACCGGCCCACAACCGCCACTGTCACCGTTCAAACATCCTAAATCCGTCTTTAACTTGCGAAAGAAGCAAGGGAGCAGCGTGACAGATAAAAAGAAAAGGGCAGAAGTCGCATCGCCTTCCTTTTCTGAATCTTGGATGCGCTCCTTATTTCTGTCACTGTCCGCGTATCGTCTTGCTGAAGAGCACGCCTAGAGACCCGTCTTTAAGCTACTGGAAGTTTCACCAAGACTGTCGTAGCTTTCTTCCAAATCCCGTAAGGTGGTTCACAAAAATGGCAGGAGTATACACTCGAACAACTTTTCGGACGCACCTAGGTCGAGCGGACTATGTATCGTGCTGGGGGGGAAGCTCAACCACTGCATCGGCGGCGCCGCCGTCGCCGCGTCTCCGTCAGGGTAAAAATGTGTACAGTGGGAGGCGAAAATCGAATGTGGGGTAGCCGATGGAACAACGTGTTCTGGGGGGGTGGGGGGAGGCGTCCAGGAGCGGCCTGGTGACCGGACAGACTTCGCCCGGGGTAGCAGTCTGCGTAGGAGGGGATCTGGGTCAGGAAGAAGGTGGATGTGGGGGCAGTGGAATTGGGTTGCTTGTAAGAGCGGTAGCAACAACGTTCCGCATCCACAAAATATGGGCCCACGTGTCCCACGTGGCCCCACGTGGCGCTCTACGTAAAAAGACGCAGCCTGAGTGATCACCGACAACGTCAGCGAGATGGATCTGTCCACGAATGCACCAGAAACGATTTAGAAGATTGAGATAAGTCCAACCGGATAACAGACGGGGGGTACGGAAGCGTTCGCGAATGCCGGCGCGTTCTCCACATAGAAGGCCGATATGCGGATCCCGAGCGCCCGTTCGCGACTGTGTCGAGAAGTTTGCCATGAAGCTGAGCGCTGTCATGGACGTAACGAAGCCATACGAAGCCCAAGAACGACCGCGATCGTCGCCACAAGTGGCATCGTTCGATCGCACAGCCGGATTTGATCAAGCGCCTTGACACCTCGTCGCGCGAGGCCGAAAAGGAGTCGTGGAACAATCAGGTGAAATTCGTAGGGTCTCCCGAGTGGGCCGGATTGCACTTTCACTGCGTCACGGAGCTGTGGGGACCGGTCGCGCTCTGTGGGCGGACCAGCCATCGGAAGCGGGGGGCCGGTGGCGGCAGCACCCCGATCAGCGTGCCCGATTGGGGGGACAGGGGAGCAGTGCTGGCGCACTTCCATGAGCGTTACCGACTCTGTGAGGGGGGGCTCGTCACCCCAAAAGTCCGCAGCAGTGCCAGGCCGCTGTTCAAATACTGCTGGCCGGGCACGGCCTCGCGTCGCGTTTCGCCACGCACCGCCGCACATCCACTGCCGCCCGCCAACCGTCGTCGTGACGGCCCTCATGTGTCACCGTCGTGCTGCCTGTATTCTTCGCGGTCGCTTTTCTCCGACCTGGGCTTGGCCGGCAAGCCATGAGCGATGAGGTGGGTATTGCCGAGCTGGTGCTTGCGGAGGTTCTGGGCTCAGGTACCCTCTTTGGAGCACACCGTGCGTTGCTGGTCTGCATCAGACGAGGGAGCTTACTGGGGGCGTAAGTGTCGGTGATCATGCAGAGTAGTGAAGCAAAGGTTTTCTTGTTCCCTATAATATTTTCTTTTTTCCTTTAACATGCTTGTTTTCACCCATCTTGCAGTGGCCTGCGCGGTGGACAGGCAAGAGTGTGTGCACTCCATGCTCCTGGCAGCTGTTCGTGCCTCTTCAGCGACGACAGTTCTGAACAAGCCTGCCACGCGGGCCGGCGGAATGGCTGGTGGGCCGGCCGGCGCATTGGCGGACGGGCCGGACGCCAGCATGGCCGACGCGATGGACGGCGGACGGCGTGGCAGCTGACGCGCCGGACAGCGGTGCAGCGGACGCGCGGGACGACGGCACGGCCAACTCGTGGGACGGCGAGGAAGCCGCCGCGCGGGACGGCTGCCGCGTCACGGGCGGCGGGACACGGCGTGTGACTGACGCGGGGGCCACGGGGCCCGCGAAAGCGGCCAGCGGCGGTGACCATTCCGATACTCAACTTGGGGCGCCTGATGACGCCGAGGCTATGCACGGCGTGGCGGCTTGATTGAAGCGAGTCCGCCGTCGTGTGGGCCAGCGCAGCTGCCTTAGAAGCCAAGATAGGATCCGCTAGGGATACCCTGCGGGGCTGTGCGCGCGGCGCGTGGTGATTGCGGTGGACAGAGTGCGGCTGCGGGGGTGTGCGTGCCAGGAGAGGTCCCCGCTGGGAAGAAATGAGGCGAGCTGGCGAAGGCGAAGGTTCGGGTACACATAGCGGCGTGTGGTGAGCCGGGAGGGTGCGGGGCAGAGAGAGGCAGAGCAAAACATCTACCCCCCTTTGTGTTTACGCTTCACTCTGTGTGCTGTGTGAGCACCGTGGTGAGCCCCTCTGTCCCCCCACCTACATAACACATTTACGGCAGACAGTTCATGTGATCGAGATGCAGAAGGCTGTGGTCGTCAGACTACTACGCGCAAAGCGTGTGGAAGAAAACTGAAACAGCAGTGCACCAGAGTAAAGTGATACTCTCTATAGGTAGAAAGAAAGTATTTCCAGTTGTGCCGCCTGCCAGCCGCCTTCGCTAGCACGCTGCGACAGACGCCTCCCAGAAGGGCGGCGTACGTTGCCGTCCACTGCCGTGAGGAGAGCTCCACACCCCCCCCCCCCCCCCC
>Ga0209093_1000145_pt1 | contig 36794 bp, 51 predicted proteins | sample SidtaG_4_FD_187450 | JGI IMG/M metagenome (GOLD analysis project Ga0209093, IMG submission 187450) | Marine algal microbial communities from Sidmouth, United Kingdom - Sidmouth_Male1 metaG (SPAdes) (version 2) | ecosystem: Host-associated > Algae > Red algae > Unclassified | place: Sidmouth...
CGCTGCGCGGTTCCTGTCGCGCAGACAGCACGAATTGAGGCGATGACGCGAGGGCGTGACATCGGCGTCACAAATCGGAAAAGTTGGATGCAGCGACGGCCTTTCATTTGACTTCATCCCTCCTGACGACTCGCTGCTAGACAAGAGAGGAACATACCACTGTGACATTCTGAAATGAACATTCCAGCCACACTTGAAGTATCGCAAGCGACCAATCTGATGCCGACCGCAGAAACGTTTAATTTCGTGCATCTGCGCTCCCGGAAAAAAGCAGTTGCGATCGCTCACCAGGATCTCAGGAGTGGTCCGACTCGTCCCAATCTGATGCAAGGGGATCGTGGTGCTCCTCATCTGCGCGTGTAGGCGCTGGTCAGCACGTGCCGGCGCGTGCCCGTCCACTCTGCGTTGTGCCCTTTGTCCGCGCCTTCCTTTCACGTTCAGAGGAACCTCTCGTGTCATGGAGTTGGCATCCCTCTTGATTTGTGGCTGTGAAGGGCGTTTCGAGTCTTGCTGGCTCTGTCAGAATGAGTCACCGGCAATTTTCATGACCCGTGGCATTTGCGAGTTGTTGATTCGATAATGATGTCACAATTGTCGCAATATTCATGTCAGAGTGTTGTTCATGAGCGTGCGAGGTTTTTGGAAGATCGGCTGTAGCTTGGCCGCATCGAGAGCACTTTGCGAGCGGGCTTCATTTAAAAAGCAGAGACTTACTCAGCATCCTTGTTACCGAAATCGGGACACACTGGCGTTCAGCAAGCATCTAAGCTTCGTGCCAGAACCCTACACAGTCCTGTCGCTGGGGGGCTTCTGCCTTCCCTACCCCAATAGTAAACAGACAAACAGCGCATTTGATATCCAGCCGGAGGTCCCACATTGTTTGAAGTCTTACTGGCCTATGAGCGTGGCATTCCCGCCCATGTGAACGTCCGCAGGGGCCTGCAGAGACGGTAGTAGGAAAGTCTCGCAGAAGAATCTGCAATGATTGAAAAATATTCATATGAATCGTGGGGCTACTTTGCAGAAATCTGCATCCGCCCAGTCTGCGCGTGAGATATGATTCTGCTGCACGATTCAGTTCCGGCAGGCGGCGGCGGTCGCCGACCCGCCGGCGTTCGCCGCGGCATCGGCAGCGGCGGTAGCGGCGGCTGCAGCAGGGACGGCGGCGGCAGCGGCTGCGGCCGTGACGGCAGCACCGGACTTCTACATGCGGGTAGATGTGGTGATCGACCGGCACCCATCTGAGCATCCGCTGGTGGCGACCTCGCACCGTGTCCGTCCCGGAAAGTGACTTCCGGCGCGCTGGCCGGCGGCGGCTCTTTCCGATGGGTGACTCCGTCGGGGCGGCCGATCGGCGCCTCGGCGGCGCCGTCCGCCGCGGCCCACGCGCCTGGAAGTACATCTCCGCGGTGCCCACGGTAACGACACCCCCCACCTCGCGACGCTGACCGGCGTCTCCGTCTGGCTATGACTGTGGAGGCAGCGGCCACAGCGGATGGATGGTGCGCTGCGGCGCTTTAGTGGTGCGGACCGTCCACAACGGAGAGCTGCCGGTGAGCTTAGGGAGAGACTGAGGGAAGGAAGCGAGGGAGCGGATGGTGTCCCCGTCGCCTCCACCTCGCCGCGGCCGCAGCCCACGGACCGCTGCGAGCTGCCGGAGACGTCCGGCGGGTGCGCCTTTGGCTGTGTTTTGGGGAGGATTGATGGTGCCGCTTTGGTGGCAGGCAGTGCCGGAGCAGGGTCCCTCACCCCTGCCGCCATGCGCCCACAACCTGCAGCCGTAGCGGCGGCGGCTTGGCGTGGTCACTCGCTGCTGCCGCCAGCGAGGCGTGCCGCCGCCGCTGTCGAGGAAGGTGGTGACAGCCCGCGCCGGGCGGCGGCACGCTGCGTGGAGCACGCCACGATCGCGGGCTGCGGAAGCGCCGCTGGAGACTTGTGACGCTGCCGCCGTCGCGGCCGCGTCAACTGCACGAACGGCGCGGAGCATGTGTCGGGACGCAGTGGAAGAGGCGAGAATCTCGCCGCGGGGCGCACACCCGGCATGCTTGCTTCCCCAAGCGCTGTTCTGCGGCCGTCGCGGAGTTGGGTGGTGAGACGTGGAGGCAAAGGTGATGACGGGGAACCGGACAGGAGTACAAGTGGTGACTCTCTCCGGGACCGTCGGTCGCGCCGTCGCAGGCGCGGCCATCGGCATCGTCGCCCCCTGTCCTCCTCGAGTGATTCATGCTCCCGGAGTGACGGTGAGACGGCGCGTCGGGCACTGGTTGATTTATTGCTGATCCCCGAATTTTGTCCTGGTGGACCGAGACTGAGTTGGGGACCGACTCTCTCCACCAATCAGATGCGCCCCTGGGACTGACTTGGAGCTTCTGAGTGCTTACATGCGCCCATACGGCCTGGAAATCGACATCAGTTCCTCTTTTTTTTCTGCACTTCTGGCAAGGAAACAGTAGAACATCTCAAGATCTCGCCTGGGCAGCTTGCTTCATGCCAAGAAAAGCGGATCTAGCGGCAATTAACAGTGAGTTCTGCTGGGTGCAAGGTCCTGGTACCAAATGCGGGCTTTCTATTGGCTTCGATGACCTCTTACTGTCGTTTTAGACCAGTAGAAATCTCTTATTCACAGTCAGGCTCTGTCTTTGTCCCCCAGGACAAAATTCGGGGATCAGCAATACAGATACCTGTCCACAATATCGGGGACAACCTGCTCTTCACGGTGACCGACTAGCACTCGTACCTTCAGGACAACGAGAACCAGACCTTCACTAGCCGGACACGTCTACGGACTACACAAAACCGGGAGAAACTTCGGGTCTTCATGGACCAGGTTCGCGTCGACGGAACCAAGCCGGCCGAGCTCTTGTCCTTTTTGCGACGTTTCTTTCTGACCTGTAACGACAAAAACGTCTCGGAGGGAAAGGCGCTCTACATGGTAGGCTCCTTCCTGACCGGGGCACCAGCCACCAATTTAACAAGATACTTCTTGATACGGCAGGCCACATCTGGGGCCGGGCCGTCGCATCCTTCCCTGATGAGGTGCACTGGCCCCTAATGAGTTACGCGGACTCGATCGACGTGAACCATCCCTTGTCGGACGTGAACCGGGCTTTCCTGGGCGCTCATGAGGTCCCCGACGCCTTCGCGGCCCGTTCACGGGACCTGAAGGAGGCCTGGCGCAATGTGTACGGCGAGGAACGGCTCAAGATGGTATTCATCTAGGGCCTTTCCAAGCGCTCGCAGGTGGATGCCCAGCCGCACAACCTCCAGTATACGGAGCACACCGTGCAGCAGCTCGCGTCTTTCACCCAGGGAGTACATGAACAGGTCAACCCGGGGGGGGATCGCCCGAACCGGGTACGGGCGTGCTGGTCGTGCAACAAGCAGGACCACATCGCGGCCGCCTGTCCGCCTGTGCCCAGGAAGCTCCAGGACAAGCGATCCCGGAAGGGGATCCCTTTTTCCAAGGCCGTGAGCTTGTCCGACCGACAAGTAAAGGGATCATTTCCCGGTTTTTTTGTGAAGTGCCTCTCGGCCCCGCTCATAATCGGATGTGACTTCCAGTCGCTGTACACCAAGGCCATCTTGCCTCAGGACGAAGAGATCGAGTGGACTACGGGTGCCGTCTCGGTCATCTTGGGCTACCATCTCGGTGTCTGGGGGCGACAGTACAAGGCACTGGAAAAGCCCTGGGTCCGCCCGAACGATCTTGCGCTGGCGAGCGCAACGGTCTTCCGATCTGGCACCCAAAACGAGGCCCAAGTGGTGACCCGGTCGACGATGACTGGTTAACTCAAGGGCCGGGCGGAAATACTAGCCAAGCATGGGCTGAACTTGGCCCACGGGCATCACAAGAAAGTGCGACGTCAGGAGCCCGTCTCCGTCCTCCTGATCAACCTGGGTCGTAAGACCAAAACGTTTGCTAGCGGCAACCAAGTGGGGCTCGCAGAGCCTTACACGGGCGAGAGACGACCGCTCTTCCAGGGGGGCCTTCTTGCTGGCCAGCAGGGGCTGTAACCCTAACCCTAACCCTAACCCTAACCCAGCAGGGGCTGGAGGCGCGGAGAGAGCCGGACAAAGACGCAGCCATGACCGAGACGGAGGGCCTGCTGCAGCCACCGATTGGTCCCCCAGCCAAGGCACCGAAGACGCCAAAGGAGGACTGGACGGGCGTTCCCAAGGACCTCCATGGCAAGGTGGATGGCCTCCTGGACCCGGTCAAGGTCATGCGGAAAGGGAGACTGGGTGCGCTTAAGGCAACAACGCATCACATCCCGCTCAAGCCCGACGCCAAGCCAGTTTACTGGGCTCCGTAGAGGGTTGGGCCGCACCGGCGCCAAGAGAAGGAGGTCAAGAAATTTTTGACCTGGCTTTCTTCGATACCTCAGAGGCCTACTTGTCCTTCCGGATGGTCTTCGTTCCGAAGCCAGGTAACCGCTTCCGGTTCTGCGCGGACTAACGCCGGCTGGGCGAGAGTACAGTCAAGAACGTCTACCCGATCCCGAGGATGTACGCTTGCCTGGGTTCCCTGGGAGACATTACGGTGCTCGTTTCTTTGGACATTAACAATGGGTACTTGCAGATCCCCTTGGCCGCCGAGGACAGAGGCAAGACGACGTTCACGTCCCACACGGGCATTTTCCGTATGCCCGGCTCCTTTTCGGCCTGGTGAATGCCCCGGCCTTGTTCCAACCTGCGCTGGAGATCCTCCTCTCCTACCTACGCTAGCAGACCGACCTGGTGCACCTATACGCCGTCATTGTGATCTCCCGGACCGTGGACGAGCACATCCGGCACCTGCGGGACGTCCACTCCAGTCTGGAAAGGCCGGTGTCTCGATCACGCCATCCACGGGCCACCTGTTCCAGCACGAAGTCGAGTATCTGGGGCGTGTCGTACGCCGCGGGCAGCTACTGATGCACAATAACGACATCATGAGCCTGGCGCAAGCGCTTCCCCCGCGAAACCAGACGGAGCTCAAGGGCTTCCTGGGCATGCATAACGTGTACAAGGGTTTTGTAAAAAGATGACGCACACATCGCCAAGCCCCTGAACAAGCTCACCATAAAGAAACTCCCGCACGTTCTGCAAACGATGGAATTCGCACAGCTGACTGCCTTCGATAACCTGAAAGAGCTCCCGACGTCGACCCCGGTTTTGGCGATCCCCCGTAGCGAGGGTCTCTTCATCCTGGACACCGACGCATGCACCGTCCACGCAGGAAGCACCTTGCTGCAGCAACAACCTCACAAAAGCATCCTCCCGGTCGGATACTACAGCCGGGGCCTCAACCTGTCCGTGCACAACTTCTCGACAACTGAGAGAGAATTCCTGGATGCGGTCTGGGCCTGCGTTCTCCTGCGCCGTTATCTTGAAGGGAAAGAGTTCCTGATCCAGACGGACCACTCCTGTTTAGGCTGGCTGCTCAGCATGGACGCCGCAAGAAGAAGAGCCGCGCGCTGGCGCCTTCGCTTGTCGGAACTTCGGTACAAGGTGTGCCCCAGACCGGGAACGTAGGCCCACTGTTCCGACGCCATGTCGCGTTTCACGAAGCTGGCGCCGCACCGGTTTGTCAGCACAGAAGTAAATCTCTGCCTTGCTCTGGCTGAGCTTTCCCTTGGCTCGGTCGCGCCTCACTGCGAACAGCCGGACAAGGAACAACCGGTAACGCTCGCGCGCATGATCGTCGCGCAAAACGATGACCAGCGGTGCCACACGTACAGGACAGGATGGAGCAGAACGAGCACTTGCGCTTGTCGGAGTCCAAAGAGGGACTCCTCGCGCGTGCCGGCCACCTGGACGGTACAACCCACGTGAATATCCGACTCGCCTAGCGTCGAGACCTTCTGCGGCTGGAGCATGACGTCGTTCACGCCGGTCATTCTTGCGTCAACCGGGTGCACTCCTCCATTCGGCGCAAACACTACTGGGAATCCATGGCCGGGGATGTGCACGACTGGATGGACATCTGTGCATCTCTAGCCCGGAACTGGATCCCACCAAGACGGTGCACGGCACTTTTCCAGTTTTTCCCGTCGACGGAACCCTTAGGGAGTGTGTCCATGGACCTCCTCTGGCCGCTGACACAGACTAAGACCGGGAACGTCTTCCTCCTATTGATCACAGTCGACCGGTTCTCGAAGCTTGTACGATCCGTCCCGCTGGACGAAATTACCGTGACAGACGTGTCGTCGGCGTTCATTCGGGACTGGATCTCCGTTCACGAGTCCCCGGACACCATCCTGACGGACCATGGACCCCAGTTCGCCTCCCTGATCTTCCAGGGTGTGCGTGGTTTGATGGGCATCGGAACCAAGGGCTTAGGAATAATAATTCGGATAAAGCACCACTCTGTAAGCAGAGCCTGATCGCAGCAACATCCTCTGTTCATCAGTCTTTCCACGAAGAGCCAGAGCGTGAGGTGAGCTTTACAGCAGTGTCTTGCGTTTTGCTCTCACATTGGATGGCGAGAAGATTCCAACGGACATATCCCGATACATCTGGATATCGCTGACCTCCCGAAAATGGCGGATAAAGAGTGGTTGCAATCATTCAACAGCGTACGTGCACCAATGGAAAGGCCAGGAATCAAATGAGTTCCCTACAGAGTCTCCCCATGCAGCTCTGCGCACTGGAAACGCACATCAGGATCTCAAGAAATTTGAAGATTTTCGTTGATCTGATGAGAAATCACATGCCTGTCCCAGAACCCTCTCCATACCCTCTTCAGGCACAAGCAAGCGGCCCAAAAAGCTCAGGAAATCTCATTGTGGGTTGCATTGGCCTTGCGTGACACCGGTGAGACACGGTGATTGGCTGGCAAGATTACTGGCGGCAACTCTCTGCCAATAGTTCGATCGTGGCTTGTCCAACAGCCACTCAGACTTCATTTTTACGCCCCTTCGTCGTCTCTGCCTCCCTTTTCTCTGCAACCGCCAATTTTTGGAGGTTAGCAATATATCCCTGATTCTGCGGAAAAACCCAGATTCTGAAACGTCCTGATCGGAACCTGTACACGACCACGTACCACCCTCAGACTAACAAGCAAGTCGAGCGCTTCAACGAGACGCATGTGGACACGTTCATGCACCACATCGCAGATCAAAAGACAACTGGGACGAGCTCGTTTCTGTGGTGGTGCAGACGTACAATTGGAGGCCACATCGTATGACAGGTGTGCCTCCCATGGACTTGGTCACCACGAGGCGCCTGAGAAACTTCTCCAAGGCGCGGATGCGGTACGGCATGACTCCTGATTCGGGCTAGTCGGTGGCCGAGTCCATGGACTCGTCTCTGAAGTCGCTCAAGGCCCTGCTCCCCCAGGTGCGGGACTCGATTGCCAAGACGCAATCCCGGTACAAGAGGGACTATAAAAAGAACGCCCGCCCTCTCCGGGTGTCGGTGGCCAGTGGTGACTGGATTCACCTGCGCAACCACCCCCAGAAGCACAAGTTCGACCCGAAGGTGAAATGACCCAACGAGGTTCTCGAAACCGACATGAGGACCTACCTGATCGACCAAGACGGAATACCTTACAGGGTTTGCGGCGACGACGTTGTGTCGGCGGGACCGGTAGACCCCACGAACCGGCCCGAATGACCACAAGTGGCGGTCCCGGACGCGCTCAATCTGGGTGGGTCCTAGTTTGTGTTCGAGTGATTCCTGGAGCACACCTGGGACGCGGAGGGGGTCCAGTGGCTGCTGGTCCTCTGGTTTGGGTATGGACCAGACGACGACAAATGGCAACACTCGGAGCGCCTGCTGGTTGGCGCGGTGCACCGGTATCGTCGACGTGAGGTGCTTCTCCCACAAGATCTGGGTAAGGCGGAGCATGGGCGCGACGCCCATGAGGCGTGACGGAATATCCACAAGACAAGAAGACCCTCGCTTATGCATGCACTACGTATAAGTACTCGTGACACGAAAAGCGGCCGGGGTTTACCCAGTCCGTTACAAAGCGCTCTGGCCACTCTCGACCTGGGGCGTACATGAATAAATCGCACTCTGATATAATGAGTAGATATACTCGGATACACTCAGATTCCGGGAAATCAAGCCCGATTCTGCGTAGTCATATCTGAACTGCACCGCCATTTTTATGGCTCTGAAGCCGATAAGCGAAAATACAACGACTTAACAGTCGTCTAACGAAGGCATCCCACTACCGAAGGTAACTTGAATCGCCAGGCGGCTCCGAGCGCGCGAAGCCGGCACGAGACACGCAGTACTATCTTAGACACACTTTGGATAGCAGTGAGCCAACTGACGGCACACTGTCGACGGCGAAGGTGATCGGAAAACTGGACGATTTTTCGTCTTTTGTCGCGCGCGGCTGCTGACGGGCGGCCTGTACGACTCAGATCATTTCTCAGCCATAAATGTTAACGAAGGTAGCGAGATGGGCAACGATGCTTGCGCAGCTTGCGTCGCATTCGCTGTCGCGAGCGTGACATGGTCTCGCATAGGACTTGTTCACAGGTTCCACCTCAACCCGCTCTTCGTTATTTCTCGGCAGTCAGCATCGCAAGTACCTCCTCTCTGACGTAGTTGTTGCAGAATCCGATTTATTCTGAACAGAATGCCTATTCTTGTTCATATCCTACATTTCTTGGTTTCGGATATATGTCCTATCCGTACTCAAGAAGTTGCGTCAAAAATCATATTTGATTCAAAAAATGCCAATGTTGAGTGTATCGGAGTGGACCGAAAATGGACAGATTCATAAGCCCCTGCTCTCGACAACTCGCGCCCACTAGAGACAAACCGCATCAGTCCAGAAGACGACGGGTGGGGGCCGGCCCTTCAAAACCAGAAGGTCCCTCATGGCTACCGTACGCCCGGCCACAGCCGGGAGTGCTCTCTGGCGGCGTCCCGGCCTCCGGACGCGACACGGTGTCGTACCCGCTGCCCCAGTACTGAGTACCGCCACCGCCGCTGCCACGCTGGGGCCTCCCAGGGGCATCCCCGTAAAAAGTCTCACCGGCTTCCGCGCCGTCCTCCCGACGGTCACCCGACCCCGACCCACGCGTGCGCCAAGTGCCGGCCGGTTCAGACCGACGTAGATGGTTGTTCTGCCGCTGCTGGTGCATGCGCAAGAGGCTCCAGAGCTGCTCGTTCAATCCCGAGCGAGACCACAGATGTAGAACCTGTTCCAGGGCATTGGGGTCACTCACAGGGTGTGCGTCCGCCCAGGCGAGCATGTAGTTCGCCTGGATCTAAAGTAAGTTAACAACGGACACCAGGAGCTCACTCAAGGGGAACACATCGGAAGGACCACAGAGTCTCCCAACAAGAGGTTCCAGCAACGCCTCACCCTCGGACCCATGAGTCGCCGAGGTATCCAGAAAGAGAGAGTCGGGTACGGGGGGGGGCAACGGCACGCGGTTGGCGGTCGCAACCCGGGCCACAGCACTCACTCCAGGGGTGTCACGACCGGCACCGAAAATTGGGGCGCTCATCGCCAAGGTGACCGGGCTCGCGGCGAGAAATGAACTGTGAGGCGGGACACGTTGATGACCCAAAAGAGGCAGGCCACACAAAGAAGAAGAGCATGAACCACCGGTTCGCCGCGGCACGGCGGACGCCCAAGCCGACGGGATTCCGACAGATGGGGTCGGTACTTGTGCCCAAGTACGGGGCTCCTCCTGTGTTGCATCCATGCCGACCGCCGGCATCGAAAAAGCCGCGTCTTCAAGTGGATCCTGGATGCCTATACGGACCCCGTTGGCGTCCGGACGGGTCACCACCGTCAACAACCCGTCCCGTTCACATCGAGAGGTGTCGGGCAGGCTAACGGCGTCATGAAAGGCCGGGTAGTGAACAGAAAGAGCGGCGCGATGGTTAAATATGGCCTTGAACAAGTTCGGAGCCCCGACATCGTCCCCGGCGAGCTCGTTCGGCTTCAGCTGCTAGACCCATCCGAACAAGGCGTCGGAGAACGACCAGAAGCTGCCGTCGAGGGCCTCCTCGTACGAGCAGTTGTACGTCATCACCAAGTGCTCGGTCATCCAGATGACCCTTGTGACCGAGTGCGGGGCCCGACAGGACCGGTAGATCTCGCCCCGTGCGTAATACGCCAAAATTTAGCCACCGGTGGTAAACCGGATGGGGGTGTCCATCTGGTCAGATCAAGTGGGTTCCGCGGCTAAGAACTGGGGCCGCGACACCGGCGGCCGGCGCCAAACCTCCTGGTGGTCCCAGCTGATTCGGAAGCCCCGACGACGAGCCTGTGGGGAAAACCCCCAGTCAGGGGTGACACGGCCCCGGAATGAGCCCGGGACCGTTCGTGACCACTCACGTAACACCCCCCTACGGGGGTAGCGTGGGACAACCCCCCTTGTGCGGGTGTACAGGGAGCCCGAGGGCACCACACGAGACGACCCCTTTAGAGGGGCGCGGGGTGATGAGCACCCGATCGGGCCCCCCTGGAGGGGTCTGAAACAGCCGAGGGAGACACGCGTCTTCCCGAATCCGGGCCCTTTGGAGGTACCGGAGTGATTGTAGAAGCTTCCGTAATCCGAGCGTAAGCCGGACCAAGATCTGATCTCCACCAGGGATAAAGTCCTACCGGAATTCTATCCGGGAATATTGAAGAATCATGGGATAACTCCCGAGGTATTGATTTTAGGCAACTTCTGAGATCAAGGAAGTCTTCGTGACTCTCCTGCTTCCGCCCGAGACGGGCGGGGGTCCTTTTCCAGTGGAAGGGTAATCGAGGATGCTGGGCAGGGGCCACGAGAGGCCCGGGCCTGAGACCGTGGCCCGTTGGGCACCTGTCCCCCCGTGCTGGCGCCCGGGGGCTGGGATTGTGCACGTCCTACGTCTTGCTTCTGAGGGTACATGAGTGTGTGCTTTGGGGCCATCGTGCGTATTCGAATAAATCAGCGTTGCGTTTGCGTCACTTCCGTCCTTCTGGTGCGCTTCGCACACGGTGATCCCAGTGTTCGTGTTGCTTCTCCTGTGTTTCGCTCCGCATTCTGTGCTGGGCTTCCGACGGGGCCATACCCCGTCGGCTTTGAGGGCAGGATCCACTACACTTGGTGAAGGAGCGGGGGTCAGGGTCAAGTCGTTCCTGATCAGTCGGGCCGTCCCTGTGTCGTCCTCTTATGGTAGACGTGCTCTCTCTGTCTTACCCTTGGGCGTGACTGTTGCTGTGACTCTTCGACTGGATTCTCCCGCGGGGGAGTGGGGCTTCCATCGTCATGGACAGCATGAGGGGGATGATGTCCCGCGCGCAAGGCGCGGGCTTCTCTTCACGAGGCATCCGTGACGGAACTAGTGAGGGCTCAAGACCGAGTGGCCTTTTGGGGGACCTTCCTCATGTGAACGGTCGCGCGCGCGTGTCCAAGAGAGTGCGTCGCACGGCTAGCGACAGATGAGGGGACGGTGACGGACTCCCGTTTCCCCCTTCTTTTGCGACCGCCTCAAGCGGCCGAGAACGAGTCTACCCCAGAGTGCCGGGGTCTCCTGGGGAGCGGGAACAAGCAGTCCCGTCCCAATAACAGGGGGCATATGACGGTCAGGCTCGGAGGGCTAGACCCGGGGGCGTACCCCATGCACCCCCAAAACGCAGTGGGGTTGGGGCTCCGTAAGGGGCCCTAGAAGGGGACGCCTTTTTGGAGGCCCTACCGGCTTCACTGGATGCTTTCATCAGCCCGTTACATGAACGGCTCTCCTTCTTGGAGAGAGCCCTCTGGGCCTCCCGAAGGTGAAGGCGCCGTCGTCACCGACTGAGCTCCTCCTCCTCGGAAGGGGAGTACTCCGGCCGAGATGGGGGACATCATGTCCCCTGACGTGCGGTAGCACGCGCCCCAGGGCTCGCGGTAGAGGAGAACTGTCATCGTCGACTCCCCGAAAAGACCTTCCCTGCGGATGATCGCTATGCAGGGCCTCTGGATAGTGTATCGTACGCCTTGGATAAACAGGAAGTCCGGTATGACCGGACAATGGCACACGGCCTAGGCCGTCTGCGTAAGGATGGCTCGGCCACCTTTGATTGACACGCACATTGGGATGGGACGCCAGCCTAAGGCGTCTTCGAGTTTCTGAAACGCTTTGTGAAAGCGGGGAATCATAACAATGTGTCAGAGGTCAGAGCCCTCTACGGCCTCCCGGAGTTCACCAATGGTGACCTCAAACGGGAGTTGTACACCATCATGCCGTCGCTCCAAGGAGGCCGGAGTGGAGAGGTCAGTTCCTGTGTGGAATTGGTCAACTGGCTCCTCCGCAAAGATGCGGATGAGCAGTCGCCAAACGATCAGGACGCTCTGTTCCAAGGAGCCTCCCAGGAGGATGGTGAGACAGAGAATGATTTCTTTGTACGCTTTCGGGGGTTACGTCGCATCTGGGGGTATATCCACACAGAGGGGCTGATAAAGAGCCGCCATATGCAGGGGCTCGGTTGGAAGATTCGCGCTGATGTGCGCCAACACAACACCGGCATTATGCCAATGGACCTTCTTGTGCAATGTGCCCAAAGGAAGGGTGACGTCTGTCGCAGACGTCACGAGGAACAACACTCCGAAGAGGCCCGACGGGCCGAGGCCCGTCGAGAGCGTCGTGCAACACGGCCTAAACCCCGAACGTATGTTACAGCGGCGGTGACAGTCCCAACGAAGGTGGGGGAAGTCCCTCCGGGTCTTTCCCCAAGAGGTTACAGTCGCTTTGGGCAACCGAGGAACTACGACTGCCTCGCCTGTAACATGCGAGGACATTTCTTCCGCGAGTGTCCCCGCCCTGACGCGGCTACCAGGGCCTTGTTGAGCAAGGCCTACGAGGAGCGTAAGTCGGAGCGTCCTCAAGAGGACCAGCGCCGTCCCAAGATGGCCGTAGCAGCTGTAGGCACAAGCCTAGGCCCTTCTTGGTCGTCTCCGGATCGTCGGCGGTTCCGCCATCGCGCGTCTTCGGTCACGTTCAGGAGATGTGGGGCCGACACAGTGTGGTGCCCCATCGAAACCGCAGCCTACGGCTTGGAATGGCCGGCCGGGGATCTGGCGACAACATTCTTCTGTTCGGACGGCATGTCCTGCGGCTAAGACAACGAGAATCAAGCTCACACGGCCAAGTCCCAGGCTTGTGTATCATTGAAATGATGCAATTTCACGAATTCAGGAGGGGCCTCGCCCCCGGCGCACTCAGGTAAGCTTTCTGTCAGCACCGGATGGTGAGGAAAGCAACAGACCCGACATCGGCGTCCGAGGTTGATCTGGACGCCAGGCCTTGTGCGGATCGCCGGCAAACTTGCACCTAAAATCGACTGCTGATTGGCTCGAACCGCTCGGCCGTGCAAGGCTGCCCGAGGACTCTGGCAGGGCCAGAAGGGTTGCGCGTGGCATTGAAGTGCGGTCACTGTGCCTCGACGGATGTCCCTCAGCTCCTCGCAAATGCTTTCTTCCCCCACTCCCTGTACTTCGTCCTGCCCCCCATCCTGCACCGCCCCCGTCGATCCCCTCCCCCCCCCCGCCCCCGCGTTCACCCTCGCGGCCGCTGACCCTGCGGCCGCACATCTCCACCCGCGAGGGCCCCCCTGCCTTCCCCTAACTCCACGCCACCCGCCCTGCACAGCACTGTCTGTGGCCGCGGGACGCGCGCCACGTGGTGCGGCGTGGGCGGGTGATCATGGGGGGGGTGCTGGGGGGGGGGGCAATAGGGGGGTGGGTGAAGGAGGAGGGGGGCGTGGGCTGGGGCTGTGGGGGTGGCGCCGGGGTGGCGCGGGGGCGGCGGGGGCACGGCGCCAGGGGAGGGGGATGGGGCAGCGCGGCGGGCGCAGCTGGACTTGACGTGTGGCGTGCGAACGCGTGGCGCGCGTGCGGCGTGGAGGAAGGCGGTTCTCACCGCCAAATCTTTTCGGGAAGCAAGGCGCTGTAGCGTGATCGGCTGTGTCTTTTGACATCGCCGATCTCGCTATGGGCGTCGCGCTCCCTGCAATACATCGACCAATTTGGCACCGCCCATAAGATGAACAATGAGATTCAAGTTGACAATTAAATATGGCGAGCAAACAAATGCCCAACTTGGCTGCGTATTTGCATGGCCAGGTGCTTCTTTGGCGCGTTCGTCTGATCTTCCCAGTAGCCCCCGTTGGCGACATCGTGGCGACACACGGCGTGCCTGTGTCGCAAAGAATTCGCCAAGAAGTAAGCAAATATGCGGGAGGGCAGAACTGCCGACGAGGTCATGAGCTTGTGTATTGCACGTGACCTTGGTGGGTGGGTGGCAGAGTGGCTGCATGCTGCCTGCAACAAGGGCGCTGCTATCCGAGGGCCTGTGGTACCCACTCTCGACGTGTCAAAAGCCCGCCCCAGGGTGCTCGGCCGACGATGCACCGCATCAAAGACACCACCAGGGTGCGTTGCATTGTGACTGGAATCGGGGGACTGCTGGCGTAGCGTTCTTGACCGCGTGCTGGACCATGGGAGGGGCACGAGAGATGCAAGAGCAATGACTGACTTCACTCTGCTCTGTCCTCTATTCTCATTCATCTACAATTCACCCTCTGATCTTTTCTCTTTCTTTCCAGCAGCCACTTTGCGCTCGCCGCAGTCAAGCAGGCGTCCTTCACTGGATCCCAGCTGTTAAGCAGGTCGACAAATTTGGGGCTCACGGCCGCCGGGCTGTTCGGGCCCGCAACTGAGCGCTTGTGAGAGCAGAAGCGCTCGCAGCCATTTCTGCTCGTTGTGGCGACAAAAAAGGCGCGAGCAAACACCCTGTGGCAACACTGACAATACCGAAGAGAAGGACCCGAAGGGTCGACCTCCCGAGAGGACCTCGACGGCGCAAAGGCGCGCAAAGGCTAGTACTCGAGAGAGACGCCAACATTTAGATAGCGAGCAATACGAAGCGGCGCGGGCCGTGGCCGGCGCCAGAATTACAAGACGGAAGAAGACAAAAAAGAGAGACGAGATAGTAACCCCGGGCCCGAATAGGGGGGGCCTTCTTAGGGAAGGACAGCCGTCCCATTGCCCGCAATCCGAATTACGGAGAGGCGGGTGCAAGTCCCGGCAGGGGCATAAGAACTGGAATTAGCCCCTGCCAATTGCAACACCCCCCCCGGGCCATTACCTCGCTGTCACCCTCCAGCAAGGACGGATGCCGGGCCGCGTGTGCCGAGCATCCGTGAGGGGTCCCCAGCGCGCGGGCACCGGGCGGGGTCGCCTGAGCGACGCGGATCACTTGGGGTGCGCGCGCGGGCAGCACGCGACGGCGGGACGGACACCCCGCCTAGTGGCGGCCGGCGACGAGGAGGACAGTGGCAGCGGAGGCGGCACGCGCGGACGCCAACGGCGTGGGCGTGCCGCCAGCGCGGGCGGATGGCGGGGGCCGTGGAAGCGGCGGCGATGGCCTACATCGCGCGTCCCCTACGAGCCGCGCTGAAGACGGGCTTGAGTCGGTACGCCGAAGGCGTATTGCCGGATTACGACGGGGTGCCGGGGCAGGCGCAGGTGCCGGGGCCCGACCCGAGGAACCAGGCGGCGGTCGACAGCATTCGGGCCGGCATACGCATGGCGTATTGGCACGGCGGCATCTACGAGGTGCACTCGCAGCGGAGCGACGGCGAGTTGGCCGTCCGCTTCAGCCGGGAGGTTGCGCGCTTCGTGTTGGCGTTGCCGTCGTGGCTCTTCCGGACGGCGTTCAAGTTCGTGAGGATGGACGGGGACGTCGGGGACCTCCGCGCGTGGGTGCCGTTAGTGGCGCACTGCTCGGGCCGGCTCATGAGCCTCATGCCGGACGCAGTGCCGCCGCCGGCGGAGTACCTGACGGAGTTGTCGCTTCCGTATCTACGGACGGCGGAGGACCTCGAGTACGTGCAGGCCGCCGAGGCGCAGCACCGGGACGCGTTGGACGCGGCGGCGTACTACTACGGAGAGGCGGCGGGCAAGAACGCTCTCCGGGCGGGCGGGGGGGCGCCGCCGCGGCTGGTCCCGCCGTATGAGCGGCCGGACATCAGCTCCTGGCCGAAAACCGATCGGGTTGGGCGGGACCTGACGCTCCTCCTGGCGGAGGGGGACCGCGTGGCGGTCAACCAAGCGCGGAAGGAGGTGGACGTCCGGGTGCGCAATGGGGATGACGTTGCGAACCTAATGACGGCCGGCCACCACGCCAAGGGGCTGAACGGCGCCGGCTGGCGGCGCGTGCCGGAGGCGTTGGAAGACTTGGAGCTGCCGCGGGGAATGCACGTGGCGTACCCCACCGGGATGTCGTATTACTACGACCGCATGATGGGGGACGACCGGAGCTGCCTCTGGGACATGTACGTGGTGGAGCGGGTGCAGCTCACCGCCATCACGCTGCTGCCGGTCCTCGCCGGCGGGCGCGTTCACCGCCTCTACCTTGCCCTACTCCATCGGTTGGAGCGTCTCCGATTGAATGACATGGCGGCGGGGAGTGCGGGCGAGCATGCCCGGCTACAGCGGCTGCTGCACGGCCTGGCGGTGTTTCTCCCCAAATGGGGAGACGTGGTGAAGGCCGCGGGCTTGACGGTCGGGCAGACGCCGTTGCCGGCGGAGGCGGACGACGCGGCGAACCCATACGGGTTTCGACTAGCGTTGGACGCCGGGGGCGTCGACTTCCCAAGTCGGGCCGAGCGCGTGACGTCGAGGAGCGCGACGGCGCGGACGCCGCCGGAGGCGGCCGGAGGCGCGGGGGCGGGGCACACCCGGGCCGGAGGCAGCAACGACGCCCCCGAGGGTGGGGCGGCGGCACGCTCGGAGTCCCCGTGATGGCAGGCCGCGTCGCCGACGCGGTCGTCACCGGGGGGACGTGGCCGGGCCGGAGCCCGGCGGTTGTTGTCGTGGACGCCGCCGGAGGAGGCGTCAACAACGCGGAGACGGACGCGGACGCCCGGACGGGGGTCGCCAGGGCGGTCCGCATCACCGCGTCGGGAAGCGAACCCGCGTCGGGAGGCGTCACCGCGTCGGGCGGCGTCGCCGCGTCGGTCGGCGTCACCGCGTCGGTCGGCGTCGCCGCGTCGGTCGGCGGCCCCAACGGCGGTCGCCGTCGCCACTGCGACGGAGGTCACCAACGCCCCCGCCGCAACGCGGGCGGACGCCGCCTCCGAGGCGCGGGACGCCACGTCCTTGTCGTGGCCCGACGCCACGTCGGGCAACGCCGCCGCCGGCTCCGTCGCAACGGAGCGGCGAGGCGTCCAAGTGGGAATCCGCTGGGGGCAGCCAGCGCTCGCGGGCGCCGCCAACGGCACGCCGGAAGAAGCCGCCGGCGACCGCGGGGGCGTCAGGGCGGACGGAAGGCGGAACGGCGGCGCCACAATCGGGCGACGCGCGGCGCGGCCGGACGCCGGCCGGCACCAACGGCGCGCCTCGGTCGACGGCGGGGGAAGACGGGTCGCGGCGGAGCGGGGGGTCCACGCGGGGGACACGCCCGCGGCCGTCCGAGGGGCAGGAGGTGGAGCCGTCGTACGCAGAAATCCACAAGTGGTACCGCGTGAGCTCCATCGCGCCGGAAGGCGACGCGCTCCGGGCGCGCCTCTCGGCGGCAGCGTTGAATCGCCTGGCTGCGGCAGGCGGTTAAGCCCATGCGGCTGGGAATCGGGTCCCGACACCGGGCGCGGTGCTGGTGAGACGTCACTACTGTTGACGCGTCCATCGCCGTCGCCTTGGTCGATGGCGAAGTGGGTGCCGTCCGTATCGAGAATCTCGAACGGACCAAGGGCCTTGGGCAGCACCTTGTGCCCACCGCTGTGGGAGCGGAGGTAGAGGAAGTCTCCTACCGCCAGGTCCTTGTTCTTTGGCTGCACCCGGCTGTCCCAGTTTCGCTTGTAGCGAGCTTGGTACGTGTCGAGGGAGGCGCGCACCGTCGGGATGAGCTTTTTCAAGCCCTGAACGATGGCGTGCTTCACCCTGAATGGGTAGCCATCGGCGGATGCCGGCGGGGACGAGCCTGCTAGGCTCTCACCCGTGAGGTTGGGCATGCGGCGGGGGATCAGGAGGTCAAAAGGCGCCATACCGGTGGCCCTATGCGGGCAGGTGTTGTAGGCCAGGCTCAGGGCGGGAAGGAGGCGGCCCCACTGTCGCGGGTGCTCCTCACAGGAATCCCGGATCTGGTTCAGCAGCGTACGGTTATATCGTTCCACCTGACCGCTGGTCTGCGGGTGGTAGGGCGTCGTTTACTTTCACCTCGTGCCTAGCATCTTCATGACGGCGCGGAAGAACGAGTTGTCCATCTTCCGGCCCTGGTCCGATAGGACGCAGTCGGGGGCCCCGTAAGCCGCGACTCATGAGGTCAGGAACGCCGACGCGACCGTGACGGCGGTGATGCGGCGGAGCGCAACCGTACGGGTTAGCTTCGAGAACCGGTCGGACATGACGAACACATACCGGTTGCCGTCAACCGTGTTGAGCAGCGGGCAGGGGATGTCGATGCGAACCTCGTTCAGCGGTTCCTGTGGCGGGAACAAGGTCATGGGGGAAGCATGACGTCGCTCCTGTAGCCGGTTCTTCGCGCACGGTGGGCATTGCCGGACGAAGTCGTACAGGTCGACAATCAGCGACTCCCAAATAGAAGCAACGCTTCATGGAAGCGTACATACACTGCACGCCAGGGTGACCTTTGGACGTCGGGTAGTGCTCGAGGCCCATGACGCGGGCGCGTAGGGCCTCGGGGATATACACCTGCATCACGTCCGTCTTCGGTTGACGACTCACGAGGCGGCCTTCCTCATCGAGGACGAACCGCGTCGGTTTTCCCGAGTCGATCACACCGCGGAGCTGCTTGCAACCGCCATCCGCGCCTTGTGCGCGGAGGAGCTCATCCGCGGTGATTGGGGAAGGCGGCACCGGCTCCGAAAAGTTGTTGTCGTCCATGCCCCGTGCGGCCTGGGCCAGCAGGAAGCACGGGATGTCGTCATCCAGCTCCTTGTGGTCCAGACCCGACGTGGGGATTCTGGACAGGGCATCGGGGACGTGGTGGTTCGCCCCCTTCGTGTACTTCACCTTGAAGTCTAACTCCGCTAAGCGGAGGCGCCAACGGAGAAGACTACCGGCGGCTGTCGTCAACCGGTAGATCCAGCTGAGGCATTCGTGGTCGGTACGTACCAGGCCGTACCATACGTATATTGTGAGTAGGTGCTTTTACGGGTGTAAGTGTCTGAACTCCCGTACCCGTGGGCAGCGGGGTGGCTGGCACCTACATCCAAATCAACAGATAAGTAGGTAGCCATGGGTATCGAACAATTCCGACCACCGGCGGACTTTGAGCCAGAAGAGCCTGCCATTCTCCTGCAATTATGGCGTTTCACATCCGCCAAGTACCAGTTAATGTTTGGACATGATTTCATGGCTACAAAGATTCTGGTCGGGGGGGAATCTCCGAACCCTGGTGTGCTCGCCAGGGGGCGCCCGTTCGAATTCTCTCGTTAGCCGTTAACAACGCGGCCAACAGGTTCACTCACATGACGGAACCGTTCCGACATGCTTGGGCTAAATAGATGCTTCGCGCTGCTAAAGGTTGGCAGCTGATCCAAGTCGATAAATTTCGGACTTGATTCGTACCCGTGTTTTTCAGGTATATCTCGTACTGATACTCATGAAGAGACATGTGCCCGGCACACGTACTCGAATTTAACGATTTATGTATACCGTACCCGAAACTGAAAACGATACTTATGACAGGGCCTGGTACGTACCATGAACCGCAAGCCCTCCACATAGTGGCGGAGGTGAAGCACGGCCCAGACGAGGCCTAGGCACTCCTTCTCGGTGGCCGAATAGTTGCGTTGCTCGGACTGCAAGGCGCGGCTGTGGAATCCCACGGGTTTCAGCTGGCTGTCTGGCTGCTCTTGGAGCAGGGCGCAACCCAATTGGGTGTCGCACGCATCGACGTCGATGGTGAAGGGCGCGCCGCGGCGGGGGAGCGCCAGGACTGGCGGATGAAGAAGAGCGCCGCGTAGGCGTGTGAACGCCGCGGACTGCGCCTCGGTGAACGCCGGGAGCGTGTCGCCGTGCGCCTTGGTCATCAGATGGTTCAAGGGCGCTGCGATTCGTGCGTAGTTCGCGACGAAGCGTCGGTACACGTTGCACATGTCGAGGAAGCTACGCAATTGCGTCTTCGTCCGCGGGTGACCCACCTTCGCAAGCGCTTCCATGGTCATGTTGTGCACACGCATCTACCCGGGGGATATGATGTGCCCGAGGTATTGGAAGGACGTTTGGAATAACTGGCACTTCTTGGCCTTCAGAGTGACGCCGGCCCGACCCAATCGGGTCAGGGCTTCGTCGATCGCCTTCACGTGGTTCTCCGGGGAGTCGGAGAAGACGATGACATCGTCGAGGTAGACAAGGAACGTCTGAGAAGTCATCCCGGATAGGAAGATGTCCAGGGCACGTTGGAAGATCGCGGGGGCATTTGTGAGGCCGAAAGCCATCTTCAGGTAGTCGTACGTGCCCATGTGGCAAGTGAAGGCGGTCTTGTCGATGTCGTCCGGGGCCATGGGTATCTGCCAAGACCCGGCATTGCAGTCGAGCGTTGAGAAGACGCGGGCGTCTCCCAGCAAGTCGATGCAATCCTCCATCCGTGGTATGGGATAGGAGTCCTTTTTGGTCACCGCATTGAGACGACGGTAGTCGACGCAAAAGCGAAGCGATCCGTCATTCTTGGGGACGACAACGACAGAGCTGGCCCATTCACTGGTGCTTGGTCGGACGACCTTGGCTTTTAGCATCCGGTTGACCTCGTCACGGATCATGTCACAGGCGCGGTGACCCGCGCGGTACGGTTGCTGCCATATCGGTTTGGTCCCGGGTCGAATCTCCACACGGTGTACGGTGGCGTCGATGGACCCGAGCGTCCCGTCCAGCATATAAGCATTTCGGTGGATGAGTGCCTGGACATCCGGGAGCAGCCGATCGGGCACGCCGGAGAGATCGACTTTCTCGAGCACCGCCTCTGCGGCTGCGGTGGGCGATGCCGCGTCGTCAGTGACGAGCAGGCCATAGACATCGTCGACTGGGCTGACGGTGGCGATAACAGTTCCCTTGCGGAGGCAGACCTGTTCGTCGATGAGGTTCGCGACTTCAACGCTGAAGCGTTGCCCCGGGACGACAACGGCCAGGCCGCGTGCTGTTTAACAGCGGTGGCGCGTGTTGAGGCGTTTGTAAGGCGTGACCAAGACCTGACCAGCGAGGTCGGCTGTAACCAGCATGGCCGTATGTGACCGCGGGGGCAGCACCCGCCGCTGCGCGAGGCGCACCGTCGCTTTCCTTGGGCATCGGCGGCGTTCTCTCTTTCCGCATACTGTGCACGACAAGATGGGTACCGAAGCGTCGGCGGACCATCTGACGCGTTGACGGCGAGGGTAGAGCGCCTAGATGTGGCGGTTGATGAAGCTGGTGCCCAGTAGCACGGGCACGGAGAGGCGCTGGACGACGACAAAGTCGATGTCTGTGGTGAAGCCGCCGGAGCCCAGGCGCAAGGTGATCAGCCCCCGGGCGGAGATAGGGATATTTTGTGCGCCCACAATGTGGGGCAAATGCTGGCGCGGATGCAGCTGCTTCTCGCATCCCTTCGGCAGGGCATCCGACCGGATGATCGAGGGTCCGGCGCCTGTGTCCGGTGTCGGCTTCATCAGCCGCATCCGCGCCTCGTCAAAGCCGAGAGCTGCGGGGATAGTATACTGCCGGTATACCGGGGCCAAGACACGGTGTACCTGTATCTTCGGACCCCGCGGACTGGGGCCGGCACGGGGCGACCGAGCCGCTGGCGGCATGCCCCGTGCACGTTTTCCGACCTGGGAGAGGCAGGTGGGTCCACGGTCGAGTCCGGGTCCGCTTGCGGGTCCCCGAGCGCAACGCCGACGGGCTCGCCTCCGCTGAGGGAGCCGGTGTCGTCCGGCACCAGCGGGCCACCCCAGGGGTCTCCGGAAATGGCAGCCATTGCGTACTGCATCCGACTAGGGCGTAACGCCGTGCGACCTGCGCCACTGGGTCCCGGCGCGGCCGCAGGTGGCGCACGGGGCCCCATAGCGCGGTCGGGCGAGGGACATGCACGGGCGTAGTGACCAAAACCGCTGCAGCGGTAGCACTGCACCTGGCTCAGGGGGACCATGGCCGGCCGCCCCGTCGGGGCACCCGACCGGGGAGCTCACGGGGTTTCCGTCCCTTTGGACGGTGTCCGGGCCGCTGGTGGCGCAGAGGCAAACGCCTGGAACAGCTGCTGCGGTGGCGGCCGACCCATGAGGGGCCGGCCCCGTGGCGGCGTGGCTTTCGGCATCGTCGCTGGCGGCGCCGCCCAGAGGACCGGTTCAACCTTCGCTCCGCTCCTGGAGCCGAGCTGCAGGACGCTCTTGGCTTTGGTGTACCGGTCGGCTTTGCCGATGGTGACCTTGATCGCTCGGAGGCCATCGCCGATCTTCTGCGAGAGCGCCACGAGTTCGTCGAAGGTGGTGCACGTGCGGTCGGCCAGCTCGGCTTGGGCCTGTACCGAGGGGTAAGGCCCCTTCAGGGACCGGTACCGGAGCTGCCCAAGGTCGTATATCCCCATGAGCCGGCGGCCTAGCCGCATCAACCGCTGGTAGAAAGCGCGTTCACATTCGTCTTGGCGCTGCTACGCGGAACGGAGGGCCATCTCGGCGGTGTGCAGGGCGTCCTCGGGCGCATATCGAGTCAACAGATAGTTGATCGTGTGCGGGAAGCTGGTACCGACGGCGCTGCCGTGTGGTTCAATCTTTTTCTGGACGAAGTCGTCCTTGGCCTCACCGCCAATTCGGTAGGCTAGCAGCTCGCTCAGGGTGACATCCAATTCGTCCGCGGCTGTGCGCAAGCGAGTGAGAAGAGCCAGGACGGCCAACGGGTCCGAGCCATGGAAGAGCGAGACCCCGTGGAACGGACCGTCCAGCACGCGATCGCGCCAACGGAGCTGGATTGCTTTCTACCGGCCGTACGTCGAATCAGCATTTCGGACAAGGTAGCGGCGGTAATCGAGTAGTAACAAGAACGGGCCATGCTTGGACGTCAAGGGGAGCGGCCAGGGGATGACCGCCTGTGGCGTCAGAGCTGTCGGGCCGGTGCCCCACGTGCGGGCGCGTCGGCGCGCGTGGGAGCGGCGACGCGGGGGTACGGTGCTGTCGCTGCTGCTGCTGCTACTGCTAGCGGAACGTGGTGGCTCTTCGTCATTGGCGGACCGCGAGGAGCGGGCATCGGAATCCCATCTCGCCCCCGCACTCCGAGATGCCAATGGCGACGTTGAGGCGGCGGACCTGCGTAACCGGTTCCGGTCACGCGGGGCCGGAGTGTTTGCCGGTGTGGGGTCAGTGGGCCGGGGCCCACTGGCAGCCCACATCGGCAATGTCCCAGTTGGGTCGCGCAATGTTGTCACATCGGCGCGTAGCTTTCGGACGGACGCTTCCAACGTACGTACAAGCGTCGTGAGCTCGGCCACTGCCGATTGCTCCGCGAGACGACCAGCGTTGCTGGGGGATGCACCCGAATCGCCCGTGGCCGTAGCCGCTGCGGCGGGGTTGGGTATGTTCGAAGCACCTTGGGGAGGAGGGGGAGTCGTATCCGCCAGGACTGACCCATCGGCAGTACACCGCGCATCAATACCCGTATCATGAGGAGGGGCAAAGTGCCGGGGATCGGCACCCCCGCTCGCCATCGGCGATGGGTCGGCTTCTTGTCTCGATATAGCACGAACCCGGACACGACGGCGCCACGGCGCGTCGGGCACCGTCGAGCGGCTCCCCCGGCCTGAAACAACAGCCGGCGGGTGACCGGGACCACAAAGTGGGAGCGTCACGAGTAACTTCTGTGGCGTCCGCACCGTTGTCGCCGGGGCTCGCGAGAGGAGAGGCGTCCCTCAACAGGGACGACGCCCTCTCCCCTGCTACTCCACTAAGTGTGGCAACAAAGAAGGCGCGAGCAAATACCCTGAGGCAACACTGACAATACAGAAGAGGAGGACCCGAAGGGTCGACCTCCCGAGAGGACCTAGACGGCGCAAAGTCGCGCAAAGGCTAGGACTCGAGAGAGACGCCGAGATTTAGATGGCGAGCAAGACGAGGCGGCGCGGGCCGTGGCCGGCGCCAGATTAAGAAGACGAAAACAGACGAGAAAGGGAGACGAAATAGTATCCCCGGGCCCGAATAGGGGGGGCCCACTTCGGGAAGGACAGCCGTCCCATAGCCCGCAATCCGAAGTACGGAGAGGCGGGTGGAAGTCGTGGCAGGGGAATAAGTACTGGACTTAGCCCCTGCCAATTGCAACACTCTTTATCAGGGGCGAGGTACAGGAGACGCACCGACTGATTGTGCTCTACAAGAGTCTGTGGCGTTTTGTGGCGGTAGAAGCGCGCCAGAAGGATCCTCCCCTAAGCCGTACGACTGGGAGCCATTTTTGGAGCACTTTGGAGATGCTACCGCTCAAGACGCGGTGACGTCGACGCTGATTGCGTTTGGCATGCTGACTTGCATCGTGCACGGCTACAACGAGAGTTTCGACTTTCTGTCTAGAGCGGACCGCGCCAAGCGCCTCCAGGATCGAGCCGAGACCTGGTTTCTCAAGATGGTGAAGCCCCTGTTCGGAGCTAAGAACAAGGTCAAGGTGCACATGCTGCTATCGCACGCAGAGGATGAGATTTTGGACCGTAACGACTTTGAATTTGCGGATACCAGCGTCAACGAGGCTGCGCACAAGCTGGAGAAGGCGGCCTATGCGCGAACCAACCGACAAGCCCGCGACCACGCCCGTCAGCTCCTCACGATCGCACAGTCGCGGCTGTTGCTGGCGGCAGAATATGGTGAGGTCGCAGGAACGGAGTTGCGAGCGTCCGTCGCCGCCAGCGACGTGGAGGAGCCGGTCATCAACAAGCGCGATACGTGCAAGGACTCCGACTCTGTCTTTGACTCTGACGAGTCGTACGAGTCAGACATGCACGGGCCAGAGCTACCCCGGTGGGATGCCGGCATCGACTCTTTGCACTCGGGCACCAAGGGGCCACGAGGCGGCACGAGGACCCCTCTCCACCAGATTGTGGAGTGGCCAGGGTTGTCTGGTGCTGTAGAGGCTTTAGGGGTACCGCGCCAAGGGGAGGTCAACCTGCTGTCGGCCACGCACTTCCAGGCGGTGTTCGAATGGGACTATACTCCGAGCACGGAGCTGGTTCGGTGCACCGAGTCCCTGAGCGGAGCGCCGTGATATGACCACATATTCTATGGAAGGGACGGCGAACATTTGCTGGCATACGGATATGTGCGCTTGGTGGTGGATGGCGGCACTGCCACCGTACCAAGTCGGTGTGTCGTCGTGAAGCGGTTGGAGCGCACGGATGCGCGGGCCGGATGCCCTTTTGCGGCAGCAGGCTACACCGCTCTGCGATGGCTGTTTGGCGGGGAGCTGGAGGAATAACCCGTGCTGGAGATGGTGCCAATGGTGGCCGTTGCGCGCATCGTTCACGTCGTTCCCAACACGGACATGCTGTCGAGTCGTTTCGGGCCTGCTACGCCGAGCGTGTGGAGCTGGCAACAACTCATCGACGATCGCGATGCCCGCTTCCTGCACAACATCTTACAAAAGTCCACAACGCCCGCGCAGCAGCGCAGGCAGCGCCGCCGTCTTGCAGAACAGAAGCATGATGCCGATAAGATCAGTTGTTAGTAGGGGGGGGCACAAGAGGGACCCACGACTGCAACGGCAGTACCTGCAAGCCCAAGAAAGGACATCAACAAGCGGCAGCTACACCAATGCCCCAACCGGAAACAGCGCGTATCAGCGGCGGCGTCACCAGGACAAGTGGTACACCGAGTGGACGATTCCCCGCCCATCAAGTATGGGGGGCCACATCTGCTGGTAAGGTTCCTGAAGGGTGGCTTACTCTGTTGTTCGAATCTGCTGGCTCTCGTGCGTGGCGCTCCTTCTGATTGACACGGCCAGACGCTGGTGTGCGTTTCAGTGGCGCTGTGGTCCTCACCGCTGCCGTGCGTGGCTGCCCACTGTTGCATCCAGCAGCTGCAGCGCGTCGGTGCGTCGCTCAGATTCATGCCTCACCTAACAGTCTTGCGCGCCTGCCGTTACTCCTGGGCAGCGGCTCGCACTCTGCCAACTCTGTGTGCTCGGCAGTCCTCTGGCCCTGGTGTCATCGCCGCATCCTGTCGCGACGCGGTTACACAGCGGACGTGTTTGTAGCCACAGCTGCCGCTTCTCCGTTGCATGCGCGACGAGGTGACGGCACGTCCTTAGCCGCGCCCTTGAATCGGAGAGCTCCATCTCACGAGGCGAGAACCCCGCCTCTTTGCATCGTACGTATGCGCTTTTTCCTGGTGGGATGCCCTCGAATTTACGTCGCGTCTCTGAAGCCGATTGCCTGGCCACGAGCTGTGCTGTCCCCACTCGCTCCCACACTACCCCGCTCCCGTTAACTAACCTCGCTCCTGTTGCTGTCGCTGTGGTGTGGCTGTCACTTTGGCCTTTTACTGGCCGCGTGGTTTGCATGCACCGGACTGGGCTGTATGATTCTCAGCTGCGTGCTAGAGGTGGGGGGCGTACCCAGGCCGTGTCTTGGCGAGGGGCGGCGGGGAACAGCGCCTCCAGACGGGGCTAGCAGGGGGGGTGGCCACTCTGGTTGTAACTGGAGTGACGTGCCAAAGGTTCATCATCCTACGTTGAGGGTGCAGAACATCGCGGCGGCGGACGAGCGTGCACCGCGTGACGTGCGTGAAGCAAGCAATGCCTCCGAGGAAGGCGCCGGCTCGCGGTGCGGGGGCCGCTGCGGCGGCCGCGTCGGCCCCGGCGGGCGGCGTGTCTAAGCCATCCACGCGCAAGCCAACCCATAAGAAGAAGACGCCCGCCAAGCCTGCCGCCAACTCGACAGCCGGTGCAGAGATGATGTTGCGTCGCGCTCGACCTGGCAGCACGTTTCACGCCCCCCCTCCACCGCCTATGCCACCTAGCGACAGCGAGCTGTTGGAAAAGGAGCCGCTGGAGGCGAATGACGGGTTGGAGCAGAGGGCGGATGGGTACTTGGGCGACGGGGTCGCGGGCGCTCATGTGGGAAGCGGTCGTGATGGTACGGGGGATGGCGTGGGCGCGCCTGCCGCAGCTGCTGTTGGAGGCGTCCGCGGATACAGCGGTGGCGCCTTTCATCGCGATTCCCGGGTTGGGCGCGCTGAGGCCACCCAAGGTGGTGGGGCGGGCGCTCCTGCCCTGTCCGCTGACAGAAGGAGTACCGAAGGAGGTAATGGAGGCCGACAAGGCCGGGGAGGCGATGGTGTCCAGAACGCGGACGGTGGAGTATCCCAAGGTAGCCGACTTGAGGCGGCGGTGGCATCTGCCGACGGTGAGATTACTGGCAGTGGCTCCCTTGCTGACGTTGAGCCCCCCGTGCAAGCGCTTCTCCCGCTCGGACTGCCACCCGCGGCTAGCAGCGAGATGCCGTCCTCTTTGTTTTGGGTTTACCACGCTAAGGCCTTCACAGAGCTTCTTTGGCACGCCAGGTACGGCACGAGAACCCTGCAATCGATGGAAAGCACGGTCAACGGGTTGGTGTCACGCAACGAGAGCATCGGCCGCGCGGCCGCGGCCGCCAAGGCATCTGCAGCCTCGACGCTCACGGAGGCGCGCACGATTGCGACCTCCCTGGCGGCGTGGAAGAAAGGGGTGACAGCCAACACCCCCGACGCTATCGACGGCGTGTCGCGGGCGGTCGCAGAGTCCAAGGCTGCGTATGGGGACGCCCTGTCCGAGGTGTACATCGCTGCCACCTCCCCGGCGGATGTGTTTCTCGATGCAGCAGCAGCGACGGCGCTTCTCAACGCCGTCATCGTCAAAACGCAGAAACGTTCGGCTGCTGAGGCAGAGACGAAGCTAAACGGGATTTTAAAAAGGACGAAGCGTGGTGAGCAAGAGGCGGGAAAGCCCGTCACATACGTCAAGCCGTTCAATGACAAGCGCTCTTTCGTCTACATGGACGTGGGCAAGACTGGTATTGACGCATGGAAGAAGTGTGTCGGCTTCCCATCCGACGACGCGAGCGTGCCGGAGCCGACAGTGGAGGCCGCGGTCAAGTGGTTCAACGAGGAGAAGTACTTGCGCTCGACGCTTGGCTGGGCTGGTATTGTCGCGAGCGTGACTGCCGCGTTTGACCACCTTGACGCCAAGAGCACCTTTTACGTGGAGCCGCAGCAGACGGGCGACGTTGGCTATGTCCTTGCGCTCGGCGGTCACGTGGCAATGATCTCAATGAAGGTACGTCCGCCCGTTCCCTCGCGCCTTTCTTTTGAGTGGCTGTGCGGCTTGTTTGTGGTCTCAGGTAGCGCACGCGCTCTTTTCACCGATCGATTGGTATTGATCCCCACGCCCCATCAATGTGGTGCTCTTGTGGCTTCGGTGTGTCGTACATTGCTCGCCCCTTCATGCCCTTCTCATACTCCTCCGTCAATGATGCACGTCTTTTTCTTGTACGTGCATGCTCCGCTCCCCACTGCAGGTGCGACTCGAGCTCGTCAAGATTATTGAGCGGGTGAAGCGGCCGAAGTTTAGCATTCAACATCACCGACCGCATTGGGTGCTTGAGGTGCAGCGGGTGCATTTCGCAAGGCCCAAGGACGGGGGCATCCACGGCGGCCTGCAGCTGATTGACGGCAACTTGACCGCCAGGTGCAGTATCGACGGAATGATACCTGTTCACCGACCTTGGTCCGTAATGTCGAACCCGTAAGATGCCCTGATGGGACACGACGACGGAGGCGGCAGCCTGCGTGGTGATGCCGTAGGCGGCGGTTCGAGCGATCCTGGCGTTGTAGGCGGGGATATTGTTGCCCAAGCGGCCGCAGCAGGCGCTGCTGCAGCCGCGGCTGCCTCTGCTGCTGCGGCGCCGGGTAAAGACTGAGTCTGTTGGCGAGTCGTCTGTGCGGACGTTGTAAAGATGGCCTGATGACATATTGTAACAGTTGCTTTCGGAGAGGACGAGTACAATGCCAGAGGGTCACCTCGTTAGATCTCGGCTGCACGTCCTAAAGCTTGGTTTCATACTGCTTGCAGAGAAATCAACAGACGGCTCTCGCACCTCGTTGAGAAGCGCGATGCGGCCGGACTTGCAGGGAAGGCACACAGCCAGCTTCGGAGATGATTCCGCAGACAGGTGCGCAGCTGTCTTTGGTTCTAGATTCCCTTCATACTAAAGATCGAGTTGAGCAGGATCTGACCCATCTGCGGGAGCTGCTTAAATGATAATGAAGCGCCCGCTTACGACGCCGTGGGGTCGTTTGCAGCCCAACTGATTGGCCCAAATCGCTCAAGACGTGCTGTTATCAGCCGCGTCTGCACCAACAAAGTCGTTAGAGCAAACCTAGCAATGTCAAAGGACTATCCTTAAAATCTCAATTGGGCTTGCGACGTGGCGCCCCCTCACAGGCTGCCTATTGTAGGCTCCTAAAATGGGCGATATGAGCAATAGAGTTCCTCCTGACAGGGCTACTTTTTCATCGATAGTCCTCTTTGTTGGTTGGCGGTTCGTGGCCCATCCCTTGGAGTAACCCGTTCGAAGAATATCGGAGCCACCAGCGAGGAGTGATCCGCGAGATCCGCTGCAGATTGCAGTCGACAGGCCGACAAAAGGCAGTGATCGACTGACTCAAAGCAGACACGAAGCACAAGTATAGCAAAAAGTGGGAGATCGTCGTCGTAAACGTCGATTGAGTGGTACATGGCAGCTCCACAGGCTGCCACCGTGCAGGGCCATGACGACGTGTCAGCCAATCACACATGCAATAATCACAGACGGGATTGTGTGCAGCCAATCGTGTTGCACGGGTGGTGAGGGCTGGCACAAGGCCGGGAACTTCATGGCTGGAAATTGCCGTGGAGGCGGTTTTTTCTTCCATGTTGGCCCGCCTACAGCTCTCGCGTACAATCGCTACCCAAAATTATTCGTCCACCCCAGCAAGCAATTTCTGAGATTCTTTTTGATCCGACTCCACCAACCGTTTCCACTGCAAGAAACGCACTACTACTTGGTACTGGCCCCCTTCGCCGCGACAACGGCACGCACTCGACTGGGCGTACTCTCCGCCAGCTTCTTGAAGTATGCGTCAGGAATCGCCTCCCACTCTTCCTGCAGCACTTCAAACAGCTGTTCCTTGGTCTTGGGCGCTGTGGGGCGCGCGCGCAAGCGCCAGTCAAGCTCAGACCTCGCGTTCTCAATAGGGTTCATGTCGGGACTTTGCCCCACCCACGGCAACACCTTGAGCCCCAACGCTTGCTTGCACGCCTTGGCAACCTTAGACGTGTGGCAGGGGGCCAGGTCTTCCTGGAACCAAGCCCCGTCCGGCGACCCGTAGTCAGCCCACGTGTAGTGGACCACCACAGACTCCAGCACGTCGACGTACGACGCCCCGTTCATAGACCCCTCCACCCTCAGCAGGGGAGTGCGCCCCACGGCGGAGAACGCTCCCCACACCATCACGCTCTCCCGACCGCTTTCGAAGGTTGGGCGCAGGTTGGATGTGGCATACCGCTGGCCCGGCTGGCGCCACACGCGCCGTGACTGCGGCTGCCGCACAAGGAATGAGCTCTCGTCTGAGTAGAGCACAGAGGCCCATTGAATACTCCATCCGAGGTGAGCTTTGGCCTACTGGAGGCGCTTCTGCTGGTTCACCGCCGAGACGAACGGCTTCTTGGCGGGGGTGCAGGAGCTCATCCCAAGGCCCTTGATGGCTCGGCGGACCGTGCTGGGAGATACCGCACAGAGCGCGGGTCCCGCCGGAGGGTTGGTGCGTCCGACGTTGAGTTTTTCTGCAATTTCGGCCAGGGGGGCAAACGGGTTTTCCTCCAAGAGCCGACGGAGCCCCCTCAGCTCACGGGGGCTCAAAAGCTTCGGACGACCGCGGTTGTCCGTCCGCCCGCCGCCGTCGACCCTCCGAGCAATTGCCGTCACGTATGCGACCGTGCTCTTCTTGAGGCCGAGCGAAGCCGCGATGGCACCGTTGGAGTTGTTTTTGGCCACCATCTCCTTGATCGAGCCCACCTTCTGGGGGCTTAGGGGGGTGCGCCGCTTTGATGTCATGTTGGTTGTGTTCTGATACTGGCTTCTGAAGCGGCTCTGTGGGGCCTTCTTTATAGGACGCTGAGAAAAGCGTCTGCGCCCAAGTCACCAGAATGCGGCAGATCCGTGCCGCGGAGGCCGTTTTTTCGATCCAGGACGTGATCGAACCCTTGCTATAATTGGCCTCCCAGGGTGGACAAGTAATTTTGGTAACCGATTGTACATCATGCGATCTACCTGCAACTTTGCACGAGACAAGCTGAGGGTCGCCCCCTCTGGTCTTGAGAAGCACAGTGTCTCTGCTACAGCGGTTTACGCTACCCAGTCGGTTTTGTAGGGCTCTCAGAGACGTCGTGGATGCAGTTGCGCCGGCCCCCCCCTCAGACAGGATGGAATCGGCGATCTGGATGTAGGGTCTCGTCGGGGTGGCCCGCGATCGGTTCGCGGTCGTTGATCAACGTGTTCGGTCGTCGTGGGACACGTGCTTGATCCATGTCATTTCGACGTCCAGCCAATGAGCGGACGTCCAGGATAGTCCTTGTCCAGAATAGGGGGGGCGTGCCGTGTTTTGCCTTCGAATAGAACATGCGCCCTCTATTGTGTCACCCGGACTATCGGACCGAGATGTAGTTATATAAATTCATTGTGGTGAATCTCGTTCCTTAGGTCACCGTTACATTGACGAGAGCGTGGATCGTGGACCAATAAGCGAATATACACACGTTGCATCAATAAAAGAGACACGTTTTGCTAGTCCATCATTGCTAGGTTTGCTCTTATGGTCGTTCCGTCAAAAGCTGGAGAGACTCCAGTCAAGCCAATCGCTGTCTAAGCCAATCAAACACAGAAAAGTGCCTCTTTGTTAGGCCTGGACTCTCCACTTTTTGGCGCAACGACAATATTGTACAGTCTTTCTTCACTGTTGTGACATCCGTTCTCAGGCACGGTGCCTGTATGTTGGGGAGGCTCGCGCGCTGGGCGGCGATGGCGCGCGGGCTGAGCGGCCACGGCGCACGGGCTGAGCGGCCGCGGCGCGCGGGCTGGGCAGCGACGGCGTGCGGGGTAGGCAGCGACGGCGCGCGGGAGGGGACAGTGGGATGGTCCACGGTAGCATGTAAGGGCCAGGGCAGCAGGCCGAGGAGCCGATGGGTAGGATCACCAGGAAGAAAGTGCGCTCTACAGCCGTTCTCCCAAAAATCCCACGCACGAGCTCTTCCAAAAGAGTTCCCAATCGGCCTCTACGACCCCGCAGAGGCCGATTTGGAACTCTTTCGGAACAGTTGGAGTGCGGGATTATTGGGAGAGCGGCTGTATCTTTCAGTGTGCTTGCTGCCGCCGACGACGGTGGCGGCGGGTACGCGCCTCGACGCCGTCCGCGCCATCGCGTCGGGCAGCGTCCCACTCACCGTTCGGGCGCACATGGCGTCCACCGCGGCGGCGACGGGCAGGTGGACACCGCCCCGTGAGTGTCGCCGTCGGCCTCGCTGCTACCGTCCGTTGCCATGACCGCCTGGACGCTCTCGTTCCATGCCACGGGCGTCGGGCTGCGCGAAGGTGTGACGGCGACACGCGTCGCGCTACGTGCGGGCCGCGCGTGCACGATTGGCGCCTCGGCAGCGCGTCGGCAGCCGTGCCGTCATGCCCGCCGCCCCGACGCACTGAACGGTCTACGGTGCCGGTGTGACATCGGGCCTGTCATCGGTGCGGCTGCCTATGTGGGTGGCGTCGACGGCAGAAGCGGCGATTGCGTCGGCGGTGCATTGGCGCACGTCGGCGGTCGATCAAGAAGGGGGAAAATGGCAGGGTGGGTGCTACTGGGGGGGGTGGCAGCCATGCGAGGGCGCGCAGGGGGAGTGCCGGTGAGGTGGCGCGGGAGGGGGGTACAGGGGGGGAGACACCCGCCGGAGGTAGTGGAAGGGGGGAAGCTGTCGCTCATGGACAAGGGGGTCACAGCTTGTACCTTTGATTCAAACAGCCCCCAGTGCATGTGCATGTGCTCTGTGAGAACAGCGTGTTGCCTTGATGATGGGCTTGGCTTGGCTAATCCCATCCACGCCCCTCTCTTTATGGTGCACAGCGGGGCGGCCAATCCCGGGCGCGTCCCGATCTCCAGGCTCGTCTCAATCCCGGACAACGTCCCCCTCGACGGTCCTAGCTAGCGCCCATCCTCGCATCCGTCCTCGCGGCCTTCCTCACGCCCGCCTGGCGCACCGTCAGGCGGACACTGTCACCGGGGCGACACGCATCCACTCTCACAAACTCCACGCTACGCTACGTATTCATCACACTACCCACTCTATTTGCACGAGGCGCCCGACGAGTCCCCCGTCAGAGCCCGTATGGCCCCCTCTCCGCCGCCGACATTTTCATCCACCGTGGCCGCCAGAGGCGGTCAGCGCGGTGGGCGACGAGCTCCCCTCGGCCGTCTCAGTCGTGCTTGCAGGTGCCGTGCTCGCACACCAGCCCCGCCTTGCACAGGGTGGTCGTCGTCTTGCACATGCCGCGGCCGGTGCACACCTTGGTGCCCGCGAAGCCCTTGGACGAGCACTCTTCGCCCTCGGCTTGGCCGCCCTTGCGCGTACCGTGCTCGCACGTCAGGCCGATCAGGCACACGGCGGTCGCGCCGCACTTTTCGTCAGGGCACGCTGTCTTCTTGCACGAGCCGTGCTCGCAAACGCCCCGCTTCGCACAGCCCGTGAAGATGGAGCACTTGTGGCCAATGTCGACGGTCTTGAAGATAATGTGGGACACCCCGCCGTGCAGCAGCGACGGCACGGCCGCGGCGGTGGTTGCCACGGGGGTAATGGCCATGACCATCAGGGCAGCGGTGGCAGCGAACAGAGCCGCGGCGCGGAAGGCCACCATCTTGGACGCTGGGGGTGGATGGAGGGGGAGGGGGTGCAAAGGGGAGCGAAAAGTCGCTACCGAGGGAGGTGAGGGACGTAGTTGAAGGGAATGGGCAGGTGCGGCGTCCAATGCTGGAGTGGGTGCGTGTGTTGGAGAGGCCCGGTGGATGAAGGTCAACTGCGGGCCGGCGTGAGCCATTTCATGCCCACCAGGACGTTTCCAGCCCCCCCCCCCCCCCCCCGGCTGTTCAGGGACGCCGAGACCATTAGTCACGGCGTCCTGGTGCACATGGGGGACAGAACGGCATAGCGGCACCGGCCTCCAGACGCACCCGCCCGCACGGCACGCGCTGGCCCCACAACCATGGCCGCGGGTGTCTTTCCCTTCCAGCTACGGGGTTTCTCTCTCTCTGCGGGCGCGGGGGTACGGACGTGAGGCGCACGGTGTCCCTACCAGCAGCGGGTCGGTCGGGGTACCCGCCAGTCCACGACCGTCGCCCTGCCACGGGCGGCACCAGCCGAGCACACTGTTGGCCGGCCGTCGAGAGAGCCGCGCCCCTGCCGTACAGAGAGCCGTGTTGCGTCCGTCGAGAGAGCCACAGCCTCCGGAGCGTCCCGTCGGGCGGGGGGGGGGGGGGGGGGGAGCGGAATCCAGGGGATGCGTGGATGTACAGCCGTTCTCCCAAAAATCCCTCACCGCAACTGTTCCAAGAGTGTTCCAAATCGGCCTCTGTGGGGTCGTAGTGGCCGATTTGGAACTCTTTTGCAACAGTTGGAGTGTGGGAGTTTTGGGAGAACGGCTGTAGTAAAATGTGGGCCGCCCCCGCCGCCCCCATCGCCCGCATCAGCCGACGCAGACGCGTGCCCCCTGCTACAGGTGCTCCCCGACGCGGTAGCGGTCGCGGTTGATAGAGAAATCTGGATGCGGACTCATATCGTAGAATTTCATTTTCCACCACTCAGAATGCCACGGTTCGTGTCTTCCAACCAAAAGTATGCCATAAACTACAGCTGCGCGAAACACTGGGGCCACCCCTCTCGGCCGGACGGCGCAAGTAGGGACCGATTTTTTCCCCGCCACCGCCGTCTGCTTCCTCGCGACCGCTGTCGCCGCCGCCGCCCCCCCCTCGCCGCCCTTGCCACCACCTCCGCCCCACGCCGGACGAGCGTCGCGGATACGCACCCCCCCCTCCTTTGTGGCCACCGCCGTCCCCTCTCTCGCAGCCACCGCCGTCCCAAAGCCACCGCCACCTCCCCCCCGCCACAACCGCCACGCCCGCGGTCGCCGCCGCCGACACCGCCTTGGCGGTGGCCGCCGCCGCCGCTGACACCATGTGCCCATCCACTGTGGCGCCACACCCCCTCAGCGCGAACGCCGCACCCCCCTCGGCGCCAGCGCCGCCCCCCCTTCGGCCTCCACCGCGGCCGCCGCCACAGCCACACAGGCAACACGCGGCCACCGGCGAGCGGGCGCTAACAGCCACGCCGTCGCGGGAGAGTCCCATGCCGCCGCCCAACCTCTCACATGCGCGCATTTCCGTCTCACATGCGCGCATTTCCGTCTCAGACGAGCGCATTTGGTACGGCCAGTAGCCGCCTGCGGCCACGCCGGAGCGGCGGCAATGAGGCACCAAGCAGCGCGGCGCCCATCCCTCCCCCCACGCCCCCCCCTCACTCCACCCGCGCCGGCGTTGCACGCGCCAGAAGTATTGAGTGGCACGTTCCGTTGTAGTACAGAAAGCGCACTCACGACCGCTTTTTCTGGCCACACTGACCGTCAAATGTCACCGCGCGTCATGCGCACCACACAAAGTACAATGTTGCCAATTCGAACAACCAAAGATGGCTCGGGCGGCCCCATCATGCCCCAGGTGAATACAGGTGTGCATTGGCTTTTCTTGGGCCACTTGGCCCCCTTCCGAGGTGCGTAAAGTGACATGCTATATGAGCGGCTGGGCGACTGACGTGGGAACTGGAGGTGGCGTACACACCCACCAGGGAGGGCGCCGTGGGGAACTCTACACAGGCTTTTTGAGTGCCGGTATGTTCATTGAGGTCTATAGCTTCAGTTATGAAGGTGTAGATGTCCAGCTGTCTCCACACATCAAGGCGCGCAGGGGGACACCCCAAGAGATAGCTGAAAGTTAGTGTCTGCCGATAGAAAAGGCCACACCGCGCGGGCGAAAAACGTTTTCTCTGTTGAGGTTTTTGTGTCAGACGGAAGCAATGTGGGTGGGGGAGGTACTAAATTTAGAGTGCCCCGTTTTTCTTGTAGCCTCCTGGGGCCGGTGGGATCATGGCGGACGCAGCGCTGAAGTGGACCACCCCAGGGATCGTACACGTGGCACTGTTTGGCAGCCATCCCTCACTGTTTTTGGGTAGACAAACACATAGACAGGAAGCGCATTGTGTGAGGAGTACAACGGTATGCAGAATGGTCCATGGCTACCCTTGCTTGCTGGTGATATGCTGCTCGCCGCTAAGGCAGGTCGTGCCCAGGTCGGGGAAATCGGATGCGATTTCTAGGACGAATTTGCGCTTAGATGAGCCCGCCTCACAGTCGAATGACACCCGAGGTCCGGGCCGACTTGCCGAGTGCCTAACCGGTGGGGTGACGGCGTGATTCGGACCCCCCGGCGCGCCCGCCCCGAGCCTCTGTCGTATGCATTTCCCAGTCATCTTCCCAGAGAAGGTCCGAGGCGCCCGTCCCCACGCGGTCCACCCGTCTCCACCGGCCCCCCTCAAATGACAGTGCGCTTTCCCACGTCAGGCAACCCGCCAATGCCCCCCTCCCTCCAGCCCACTCACGTGGGTGACACTCGGCCGCGTTGCCGTCGCTGTACCGGCGCGTGGGGTGGCAGCCTTTCGCAGGCAGGGGGTTCATCGTGCCATTTCTTTTCTCGATGTCAGAGGCATCGCTGTGCCCTCCGTCCGAGGGCGCTCGTCTGCAAATCGGTGTGAGCACCC
>Ga0209093_1000147_pt1 | contig 36563 bp, 28 predicted proteins | sample SidtaG_4_FD_187450 | JGI IMG/M metagenome (GOLD analysis project Ga0209093, IMG submission 187450) | Marine algal microbial communities from Sidmouth, United Kingdom - Sidmouth_Male1 metaG (SPAdes) (version 2) | ecosystem: Host-associated > Algae > Red algae > Unclassified | place: Sidmouth...
TCAAATTATACTTAAACAAAATTTAAAAATTGGGTACGCTATTTAATGTTATTACGGTTATAGTAGGCAGTTGCATTGGCTTATTGGTTAGAAAGCGTTTGTCGAAACGTTTTATTGATGTAGTTTTTGCAGGCTTGGGTTTGTTTACCATTTTTTTAGGCATATCAATGGCTTTAAAAAGTGAAGAGATGTTACTAATGATTTTTGCATTAGTAATTGGTGGTTTATTAGGCGAGGCAATACAAGTTGAACAAAGCTTAAACCGTTTAAGCGATCTACTAAAAAAACGTATTAACAGCAGCAACAGCCAATTTACCGAAGGTTTAACTACTGCTTTTATGTTGTTTTGTGTAGGCTCATTAACCATATTGGGTGCTTTTGAAGAAGGCTTGGGCAACAAACCCAACTTACTAATTACCAAAGGCGTTATGGATGGTTTTTCTTCAATTGCACTGAGCACTGCTTTTGGTGTTGGAGTATTGTTTTCGGCAATTCCATTATTGTTGTATCAAGGTGGTTTAACCTTGTTTGCTTCGTTTTTAGCACCTGTTTTAAGCAATGCTATTATTACCGAATTAAGCGCAGTTGGTGGCGTAATGATAATTGGTATTGGCATTAACATATTAGAAATTAAAAAATTACCAGTAGTTAATATGTTGCCAGCTTTGCTGTTGTCGCCATTATTAGTTTGGTTATTTGCCAATGTTATTTAAATATTTCTCCGCAGTGTCCATTAATAGATTTCGTTTTTCGGCAGCCATTTTATCATAATTTCTAATCAACATTCCCAAACGTGGGTTTTTACTAAAAAAATCTCTATGCACATTCATAAATCGCCAAAACAAAGCGTCCCAAATTGCTTGCCAATCGCCTTTGCCATAGTTGCTCATTTTTTTAAGATAGTTACTGCCACTAATATAGGGCTTGGTACTCATTAAACCACCATCTGCAAACTGGCTCATACCATAAACATTGGGTACCATTACCCAATCATAAGCATCAATAAAAAGCTCCATAAACCAGCGGTACACTTCATTAGGGTCAATTTCGCACAACACCATAAAGTTGCCCAACACCATTAGCCGTTCAATGTGATGACAATAACCAGTTTTCAATACTTTTTTTATGGTACTGTCAATTGGTAAAATACCAGTTGTGCCATCGTAAAAAGAAGCAGGTATTTTACGGTCAAATTTCCAGAAATTAGTAGTCCTTTGTTTCGCACCTTTGCAAATGTAAACGCCTCTTATAAACTCTCGCCAACCAATTATTTGCCTTACAAAACCTTCGGTAGAATTAATTGGTGTTTTCTTTTTTTCTGCAAAGTTTACTACCGCATCTAAAATTTGTTGAGGTGTTAGCAAACCAACATTTAGCATTGGTGTTAAAACGCTATGGTTTAAAATAATTTCTTTTTCAACTATCGCATCTTCATAAATACCAAACTCTTCAAACCGTTTTTGTAAAAATTGTTGTAGCCATTTTTCACTATCAATAAACGTTGTTGCATACAAGGGCTGTTGGCTCAGCTCCCCAATATTATCGGCAAAATTTTTATTAACATATTGTTTAGCTTCTTCGTAATATGTATTTTCAGCAGGAAATTGCACAGTTGGCGGCTGCTTCTTTGCCGGATATTTTTTTCTATTTTCCGCATCAAAACTCCACTTACCACCAATTGGCTTTTCAACAGCATCTATTAAAATATTTCTTTTTTTACGTTGTTCAATATAAAATTTGGTATGAAAAAACTTCTTTTTATCTGCCCTAAAAAAAGTTGTTAAATCTGTCGAAGCATTTAAAAACAAAGGAGACTCAATTAGTTTCAATTCAATATTATGTTGCTCACAACTTTGGGTTAATCGTTTAGTTAACCAATCGTCAACCGGGTCAACACAACAAATTGTTTTTATTTTTTTGGTAGGAAGGCCAGCAATTAATTTTCTTACATCAGCCTTTTTATTTTGGCTATCAACATAATTAACCGCAACTTTTTCATCTTTTAAAAATTGAAAATAAAACTGCATACTTGCCCTATGGAAAGCAATTTTTTGTTGATGGAAATTGTATTGCTTAAAAAACAATCCTTCTTCAACCAAATAAAATTGTTGGCACAATTTAAGTAAAGGATTATTTTTAAATAGTTGATGCGGAAAGATTATTCCAACAGTATGCATAATGTTAATTGTAGTTTAAATATCAAAATTAACTCAAATAGTGCGAAAAACTTCATAATTTTAAAGGCATTATAAAATAAATTGAAACGATGGGTCGCTTTTTAATTTTAATAGCTTTTGTTTTATTATTAATCCTTTTGGTAGGTGTTATTATTAATAGCAGGGTAAAGAAAATTTTGCGCTATAATGGCATCAAAGTTTATTCTTCTGTTATTACTGGCATTGTAAACGACATTAATTTTTATAAACTTATTAAACAACAAACCGATGAAGAAAAGAAAAAACGTTATTCGAATTTGTTTACTATAGATATGTTTGTTCAAATACTTTTTATTTTACTAACTATTGTTTTTATGGTAGTATTAGCTAACAGTTTTTTCAGATCTTAGGTAGCAGGTAAACAATAATTACATCGTAAACCCCAAATACCATATAAAAATTATATTTTTGATTAACTAAACCGAAAAAATGCACTTTTTATTACAAACCGTAATTGCCTTAATTTTTATTTATATTATTAGCAGTATTGTTAACTCTCTTGTAGTTGAGTCGCTATCACAGTGGATAAATTTACGAGGTGATTTTTTACGATATCATCTCACCAATTTTTTTAAGGTTGAGAAACCAAAACAATTTAACCCACTATGGCGCATTGTTTATTGGTTTAAAAATAGATTTTTTGGAAAAAGAGCCAATCAGGTTAAAAATTTTGGAGATCTGATTTACGATCATTTCTTAATGAAAAAATTTTCGCGTAAAAGAAATGAGTATCCAAATTATATTGATCCCAAGTTATTTTCTTCGGTAATTTACGATTTAATTTTAAAAGAAATACCAAAAGAAAAGTTTGCCAAGCTTACTATTGATGATATTCCTAACCCTGTGCATACCGACAAAGAAGGCAACAAAGGTGTTATACCAATACCCGATGCTATAAAAGAAATAATAAAAAACATAATTTTAAAAGCCAGTAAATTAGAGAAAAATTTAGATGATATTGCCCTTGAAATAGAACAGGTTTATAACATATATATGAACCGAGTTAGCCAATGGTACAAAAGCCAAATGAGGTGGATTTTGTTTGCTGTAGGATTATTGATCGCTTCTTTTTCTAATTTAGATACCATAAATTTGTTTAAGATAATTAGAGGAGATACACAGGTTAGAGATGAGTTATTTGTTGCTGCTGAAAAGCTAAGTAAATTAGAAACCGTTGAATTAAACGATGAACAAAAAGAGGTTTTAATAGCCGAATTGGTGAAAAAATCTTTAATAAAAACGGATACTGTTTTACTAATTTATCCACCAGAAATTAATGGGGAAACTATTGGCAAAGTGTACCAATTTTTATTGAAATCAGATGAAGAAATAAGTTCAAGTTTTTCGAACCTTGAATTAGGGCCAGCTGGTGTGAAACAGTTTTTCTATAAAGAAAAAATTTTTGAAAATGGCTCGTTTAATAGAAGTGCTTTGTGGCAATGGATTGTAAAATTGATGGGGCTTTTTGTAACTGCCGTTGCACTTTCGTATGGAGCTACTTTTTGGTTTGATCTTTTGAAGAAATTAATCCGTTTTGGATAAGCCTTTCACTAATTAAGTTATATTTGCGCCATTAGGTGATGTTGTTTAAACATTTTTTAAACAATATTGAAAAGGGAAACCAGTGAAAATCTGGTGCAGTACCCGCTGCTGTAAGCGAAGCAAGGCTAAAACCTGCAACCACTGTCAATTTATTTTTTTATGATGGGAAGGTGTTTTAGTTTTTCGTAAGTCAGAAGACCTGCCTATAAATATTATTTGTGTTAACCGCTTTCGGGGATAAAGGCTAAACCAACAATGCAACCGTTTTTTATTACCATATTATGTGTATGGCTTAGCTTATGTTTATATGCTCAGCAAACTGCCGACTCTTTACAAGTTGTTGATATAGAAACTATTACAATTAAGGAAGCCAAAGCTTTAATAAATAGTTTTAGTGATAACGACACCTTAACAAGCAACGCCATTAGCATAACCAATAGCCTACAGCAACAAAGTAATTTTTATGTAAACACCTCTTCCCCTAACGGTTTAGCCAGTTTAAGTTTAAATGGTACAGCTGCAAAATCAATACCAGTTGTTTGGCAAAATCATAATTTAAACAGCATAATGAATGGCATTATGGACGTGCAGTTGTTAGATAATTTTTTATTTAACAGCATAGAAATTAAGTATGCCGATAGTTTTGAACAAGCAGGTTGGGGTGGCAATGCCGCAACAGTAAGTGTTAAAGATTTGGTGAGTTCCCCCATTCATATTCAGCATCAATTGGGTAGTTTTGGTAAGCAAAAAATTGGCTTGGCTTATAATTGGCATCATAAAAAAATACAAAACAACACTAAAGTTTTTTATATGAAAGCGGCCAACGATTTTCCAATATTACAGCCACAATTAAATAAAGAAAAACAAAATAATAATGCTATTAAAGATTGGGGAATTTTAAACAATACAGCATTTACAATTAGTAAAAATCATCATTTTAATATTAACCTTTGGTGGCAAAATACGGAACGTGAAATTGCAAGCCCATTATTTACCAGCAATAATAACAGCACGCAAGTTGACAGTACTTTTAGGTTAAACTTAGGTTGGCAATACAAACCCCTAAACCTTAAAGCATCGGTAGCTTATTTTAACGAGTTAAATGCATATTACAATCCGCAGATAAACATTATTGGAATTCATAAAACTACCGCTATAAAAAGTTATGTAACGCATCATAAAAAAATAAATAAAGCATTTATACTAAGCAATAGTATTTCTTACAATTGGTATCAAGCTACTTCTACAAATTTTGAAGGTAAGCGGTTTAGAAAAAATGTAATACTTAAATCTATATTGTTGTATCAATTAAAAAACCTACCACTAAAACTTAAAGCCGATGTAGTAGTTGATTTTACTGATGATAAATTGCTGCCCATAAGGCCTGGCGTTTATGCTATTTATAAACTGAATAGCAAATTTGAGATTGCAAGCCAGCTAAGCAGGCATTATAGCTTGCCCACCTTTAACGATTTGTATTGGTCGCCTGGCGGAAATAATGAATTGAAACCAGAAAGTGGTTATCTTGCCAACCTACACTTTACGTATAATAATAAAAATCAACTACTAAAATTGAGCTTGTTTAATAGCTCCATTAATAATGAAATAGTTTGGCTGCCGGGTATTGCTTATTGGTCGCCCGAAAATGTGAATAAGCTACAAAGCAAAGGCTTCGGTTTAAAAGCTCAACAAATGTTTACTATAACCAATAAAAGCAAATTGAATATTATTTTTAATTATAATTATTTAGATGCTAAAGACGTTAACTCGAATTCTGAAAGCAATCTTCAATTAATATACAGGCCTAAACATAAGGCCAGTATTGGGTTGACATATTATTTAGCACAGCATTTACAATTTAATTACAGCCATCAAATTACCAGCAAACGTTTTACTACTGTTGATAATTCAAATTTTGTTCCAGCATTTAATACGGCTAATATTTCAATTAACTATAAAATAAAAATTGATAAAGCCAACTTAAACATTGAAGCAACGCTTTTAAATGCCTATAACACTTACTACGAAGTAACTGCAAACCGCCCAATGCCTGGCACTCATTTTTTAATAACAATAAATTTAAATTTTTAAAAATATTATGTATAGATTTCTTATTTTAACAATTTCAGTATTGTTTTTTGTGGCCTGCGAAAAAGATAAGCCAGTTGCAGAAGATTCCATCACTTTTCCAACCGAATTTAGCAATGGTTTATTTTTTGTAAATGAAGGTCAGTTTAATAAAGCTAATGCTAGTTTAAGTTTTTATGATGCTGAAAATGACACCATTTTTAGTAAGGCTTATGAAATGGTAAATAATCAGCCAGTAGGCGACATTTTTCAATCTTCAGCTTTTGATGATGATAACCTTTATTTGGTAGTAAACAATTCTGGTAAAATAATTGTTGCAGATAAAAAAACCTTAACGTTTAATGGTGAAATTACAGGCTTGCCTTCACCTCGCTATATGGAGTATAGTGGCACGGCAGATTTATGGTATGTAAGTAATTTGTTAAATGATAGCTTGTTTGTTGTAAACACCAGCAACTACACCATTAAAAGCAAAGAGTACCTCGGCGCTGCAGTAGAAGCAATGAAAACAGTAGCTGGTAAATTGTACTTGTCATCACCAAGTAGCGATCATTTATATGTTAAAGACTTGGCCACTAATTTACTTGATTCTATATTTGTATCGGTTGGTGGTAACAGTTTAATTGTAGATAATAACAATAGTTTATGGTTGCTTTGTAATGGTGATTTTTATATTCCTGGTTCAGCAGCTTTGCATCAAATTAATACCGATAATCAAACAGTAGCGCAAAGCATTGGTATTGCAACTGGCTACCCATCAAAACTATCTTACAATACAAAAAATAATACACTTTACTTTATTAATACAGATGTGTATGTTTTAAAATTAGATGAACCAGCAGCGCAACCCGAAGTTTTTATTGAAGCCGCTGGTAAAAGTTTTTATGGTTTAGATGTAATCAACAATAATATTTTTGTTACCGATGCTATAGATTATGTTCAAAATGGAGTAGTATATGAATACACTGAAAATGGAGAATTGCTAAAAACATTAACAGCAGGTGTTAATCCAAATGCAGTAGTTACCATACCATAATTTAGAAATGTGGAGCACGAAACATCAAAACCAATAAAGGGTAGAGATTTCTACTTTAATGAAAAGGGCTTGCTTGTAATGACGGCACATTATCTTTTAAAAAGAGGCTATTGCTGTAAAAACGGTTGTAAGCATTGCCCTTATGGTTTTAAAAAAATACATAAAGGCAATTAGTTATACACAATTGTAAATTTCTTGTTGGTATTAGTAGTGCCTAAAATGTGAAGCCTCTTTACAAAATTATTTACAACCACACAGCTCCGTCAACTTCGTCATCATACTCGTTTTCTACTTTGCTAATTGGTTGCTCCACTTTATGCGTTTTGGTAGGCTGTGGCGAAGCTTTTTGGGTATCTAACTTAACTATTTTTTTTTCGGCTACTACAACTTCTTGTTCAAACACTTCATTCATTTCAATACTAATTACATTTCTGTTGTCCTCCATTTTAGAGACAACCGAAATTTCAAAACGGTGGTGCCAGTTATCTGGTTCAATTTGTAATTGTTGAACCTGCATATTTTCGCCACTGCAAATAATATTGACCTTTAGCGCACCCATTACGCACGGTTTTGATTAATATATTGTAATGTTAAAATCATTTATTGATTAATAAAATAGTTTATTATTGTAATCAAAATACAAAAATAATAAAAAGTCGTAGCAAAAAATTACTACGACTTTAGGTGGAAATATTACTTAATCGTTAAATAGTTTCCCAAGTATTTTCGTGGGTTTCACCAGCTACCGCAATGGTTCTACAACTTAGGGTTAAGTGTTCTTTTGCACCATCTTTTACGGTTACACCTTTTTTGGCTTCGCCATCAAAAGCCACAAAATCTTCTGTGTAACCTACACAATAGGCGTCTTCAAATTTTAAGGTTTTTAATGATTGCCCTTGACTGTCAATAAATTCTATTTCACCAGATTTTTTAACATCAGAAGCGACCATCCAACCATACCGTTTTTCGCTTTTGGCCGACATTAGAGATACATTAATTATACCACCACGCACTTCACCTGCTGGTTGACCAATGTTATCAATATTTTGATCGAAAGAATAAGACAATGCGGTTACTTCGCTTTCTTGTCCGTCACATTTAAATAGGGCTTTAATTACTGCTGCCATAATTTTAATTTTTTTTAAATTTTAAAAAAGTTGTTTAAATAATTAATACACCCTTATATTCCAATCAGAAAAGAAATGTTATCAGTTTTTTTGAACGTATTTAAAAGTTTTTTTTTGAAGAGATCAAAATTTCTTGTTTTCATCAAGTTTATTTATGTTATCGCCCGTCTTTTTTTGTCTATAAATTAAACGAATATTGTAATTGGGTGCATCTTCGGTATTAAAATTTTTAAAAACCGCTGCCTCTAATTGCAACTCTTTAAAAATAGGTAATGCCAAGCCCAAATTCCAAATAACATCACTTTGCCAGTTATTTAAAGAAAGTAAATCGGTTAGTTGATTGCTATTTAAACCTAAACCATAATGTATGGGCAAATACGGGTTTTTGGCATTTAGGATTGTATTATTATTTAAAAAATACGAATCGGAGGATAGTATACTACCAACTGTTATTTGACTTTGAATAAAAATAGTTGGTGTAACCGGTTTATAATAATTAACTCCTAAAATAGTGGTAGTCACTATAGTTTCAGGATATTCTGAGTTTTGAATTGGTATTGCTAAGGTGCGGTTCTCGAAAAATGGATTAAGATTTTGGATGATGTATTGGTTGGGTTCAGGTTCAGCAGTTTTCAATTCTTCAACTTTTTCCATACAAGTAACAAAAGCTAATTCATCAGCCACAGTACAACTTGGATCTAAGTTTGAAATACCATAATCAACTTTGTAAGTATCACCAGCAGTAAAAGTTTCATTTTCGCAATTAGAAAAATAAAATTCTAAAATTTTCCCATCTTCTGTTCTTAAGAAAGCGTATTCATTTTCATCACAATCACACTTATTAACTTCAATTGTTACCAGTTCCTTTGCGCAATCTTCGGTATTAGCCTCCAAACAAGTTAAATAAATTGGTGTAGCAATATCTGTGCAAGTAAAAAAAGTAGTATCTATATTAGCTGCGGGTACAACATTATAATCGAATAGTATTTTTTGCCCTTCGTACCCATTAAAACAATTACCTACTAATTGAAAACTTGGATCTAATAAACCTCCATTATATTCTATTAAGTAGTAGGGCGATGGTTTACAATTACTAATTCTGCCCTTTCCACATTCATCAAAACGAATAATGCCTTCTTTAAGATCGCAAAATAATTCACTACACGGATGTTCAATACAGCTGCCATCATCAATACAAGCCTCAGGATTATAATTGCAAAATAACGCATCGGTACATCCTCTAACAAATCTACAACTTCCATCATCTATACAAGCTTTATCATCATAATTACAAGCTGTTGAATTAGTACATCCTGATATTGCATTGCAAGGGTCTGCGCAATAAAAATTTCCAAAATCACAACTGCCATCATCAACTGTAGCTAAGCTATTATAATTACAAGCAGCTTCATCTGTACAACCACCAGCTATTGTCCCTACACATTCACAAGCGATATTATAAGTGTCGTTTATGGTTATGGCATCTCCATCATCGCAGGTAGAACCCATTACAGCATTACCTCCACAAACTCCCAAACAATCTTCAAACTCGCAATTTCCATCATCTTTTGTGGCTTCTTCATTATAATTGCAAGCCATTTTATTGGTACAACCCTTTTCATTACCTGATAACAAAACCACACTTGTAATTAAGCCAGCTGCACCTACACCACCAATTATATATGGCAAAGCTTTTTTGTTATTAGCTTTTTCTTTGACTACCTCTGGTACTGTTTTAGCAATTTCTTCAACTTTAAAATAATTGCCAATTAAGGATACACTTTCCCACAACGCTTGAAATTCAATTTGCTTAGTTTCAAGTTCTCCTGTATTACTTTCCCATTTGGATAACAATTTTCTACTACTTGGATTAACGTAAAAGTTAAGTTCATTAATTATTAACCATAATTTTTGACATTGATAATTATAGTGGTTTTTTCTACTTAAAGATTCTTCGGCTACCACCAAACTTTCTGAACCATTTAAACTTAGCCAGGTTTTAACAGGTTCTTGTTTTAAGATGCTTTGCTCAAAATTGTTAAAGCTATAAGTTTTGCCTTGCAAAGCACTTGTAAACTGCCATACCGCTTGTTGAACCATTGCTGCTTTAACTGCCTTAGCGTTGGCTGGGTATAAATCAGGTATTTGCAAAGGACTTTTCCAAGTAAAATATTGATCGTCTAAATTTTGAACGGCTTCTAAAATAATCGGCCCTGCTTGTATTAACTGTGTTTCAAAATCGAATGTTTCGGGTTTTTCTTTCAACTGATACCAACGTTCCGCAATTGTGCTATCAAAATCTTTGAGTGATAACCATTTAAAAAAATCGGGGAAAGATTGATTTTTTGTAACAGGAGGCAGATCAATATTAATGCAATAGCCATTTAGTTGATATGTATAAGCTTTGCCTGGTTGCACTTCAATTTCCTCTACTTCTTTTTTTAAAGCAACATAGCCTTGCCTGCCGTTTTCGGGTGGAATAATATAAGATCTTAACCAAATGGTATTAGGTTTGTCTGTTTTGTTAGTTATAACTAAATCGCCAATATGGCCTGTAGTTTTGCCAGTAGCGGTGCTTACAAATTGCCAATCATCTTCATTAAAGTTATTAGCTAATAATAATAAATTGTTACTTAATACGGCTAAGATGAGTAGGATAGTTGATAAGAGTTTGTTGTTCATTTTTTATGGGTTTATGTAATTAAAAATTGATGTTTATTGTTTAAATATAAGAACATATTAACCTGTAATCAAGTAATTACCTCTTCTTCTCATATCAAACTCATTGATAAAAGCTGTTTCCTATTCTTTTTCTTTGGACATAGTTCGTTAGTTTACCATTTCCCAAAACATAAGGTAATCATCTTTAAAGATACTTATATATCCTTAAAATACCAAAAACCTTAGTGGGAATTTTGTGTTTTCTACAACTGTTGAACCTTGTTAGTTTTATGTAGCAATTTTAAATGAACCATTTTTTAAGTGATAAAATTTTATTGCTGCGTGATAAATCAACCTCAGCTTGCTAACGAAACCCAAATACCAATAAATAAACAACAATTCAATATTTAAAGAAACTTTTAATAGCCTTTTGCGGTTCAATATTATATAAACCTTAATATAAAATGAACATCGAAAAATTAGACCATCTTAGACAAAGTGGTGTCTTATCTGAAGAAGAATTTCAAGAGCAAAAGAAAAAATTATTTGAAACCAATGATGCTAATTCAGCACCTCGAACTAGCAACACCGGAAACCAAAAATTTGGATTAGGCGATAGAGGATTTAATGTGCTCCTTCATTTAAGTCAATATTGCAGTCTGGTTATACCATTTTTGGGCATTGTTGTACCCATTTTGCTTTGGTCAACCTATAAAGAAAATGATCCCATTGTAGATCAACACGGTAAAGACGTTATCAATTGGTCGATAAGTTCAGCCATTTACCTAATAATTAGTTTTATGCCATTATTCTTTATTGGCAGCTACCTTCAAATATTTATTGTAGTTGCCCTATACTTTATTTTCCCAGTTATTGGAGCCATAAAAGTAGCTGCCGACGAGGTTTGGGAATACCCGCTGACGATTAAGTTTATTAGGTAAGCCAATTTTTAGTGGATGCTGGCGAGAATGAGATGAAAGATTATTTTTTAAGCATTAAGATTTTGAGTTTTTAAAAACATCGTATAAACCTTTAACACATTATAAAAGCTTACATCAATGGTGTAGTTTGAAAATGTGGAGAGATTTGAAAATCTTGCCGAGAGTGGATTTTTAACCTTAGTTGGTGGCGGTGCTTTTGGCAATATAATCGCTTGAATATTGGAATCGCTGCAACAGGCATTGCGCAATTTTAAACATACGCCTTTGCATGTTCGAGTGGTTAGTTTTGGGCGGTCGAATGCTATGGTTTTGAAGTTTTTTGGTGGGGTTTAGATGCGAATCAAAATACTATATAAAATATTATTAATTATTCTATAGGTATTACTCTCTGGCGAGTTGGTTCGCTTGCAGGTGTTGTATTTGGGCATTGAATATCTGAACTATTAATTGGAATGCCGGGACAATCGATCTCAATATCATTTTCTTGATTCATTACATTTATATAATTTCTAAAAGCACGATTCGTCCGTTGAAATTCATTCCTTACTTCACGAGGTGTCATCCCATCAAAAATATTGAAAACAGGCAATGGATGGGTTCGAATATAATTTATCCAATGAGTACCATGGCTTCCTTCATGAAATCTTAAAGAAGTGTTTTCTGCATTTCTGTCATTTTCCGAAGTACCTCGTCCGTATCCTGAAGTACTTGTTCTGTTGTTTAGATTTCTATAAAATGATTGAATGCGAATAGTATAAGTTGGTGAAATACCAGTTGCGTTAGCTTGATCTCGAACCCTTCGTTTCCGTATCCTTAATTCTCTATTAATAGCTGCTGGAGTAAAATTTATACTTATCCTTGTTTCACCGTCGGCAGGTAGATTTCTACGCCTCTCATCTCTTAAAAGAGTTATTCGAACATTAGGATTTATTTGAATTATAGCTTGGGTATTTTGAATTTGTGCACCTTGCGGTATTGGTGTTGATATTTGTGGTTGTAATGTTGCCCTACTCATGTTTTATTTTTTAAAGCTAATTTTTTAAATTATAATTAATGATATTTTTGTATTTAAGTATTCATCTTCCAAAATACTTAACCAACCGCCACCCAGAAATAACCACCCCAACAAAAATTAAAATATACAAACCATAAGCCTCTACAAATAAAGTGCTTTTGGTTTTGAGCATTAAAGGAGCCTCATTTAAATATTGCACTTTAATTTGTTGCCCTTTGCGATGGATGGGTGCGATGTAGGGAATATGCGGTAAGTTAACCCTGCTGGAAAACTGCTCGCCTTTTTGGGTAGTATAATCAACAGAAGCAATTGCAATTGACCTTGCACCATACCGCTTAAACTCAATATTGGTAATAGTGGCGGTGGTTTCTAAATAGATGCCGTCTTTGGTTTCTAACATAGGTGATGTTGTGATTAACAAAATTAATATGTAGTAGTATTGGTGCATTAGATTATATTCCCAACTTCTAAAAAAAGTATATTAGAATAATTTTCGCTTTCACAAAATCTTTTTACTGATTCAGTACAAAGTGGATAATTAGTATTTTGAGGCTTGAAAAAAGCAAATTTTTCGACTTTTTTTTGTTCAAAGAAAAAACCTTTCCCTTTTTGCCTAGGGATTATCTGATTACCTATAACTTCAGAAATACCCTTTACTTCTTCTATATATCCATCCTCATCAAATTCTACAGAACTTTGTGGCAAAATTGATACTTCTTTTTCAATTTTCAAAACGCTTAAATCAGGATAATCTTGAGGAAGCCATTTTAATCGGCTTACATTTTTAGCTTTGAGTTCTTTTGGATTCGGCTTTATAACAACATCTAATAGAGTAGCACCTCTATTTTTTTTTGTCAATCTTTCTAATATCTTTTTTTTGCCAACTATGCCAAAATATGCAGGTACAAAGTCTTGGATTATATTATTTTCTGTATCCCAATCTTCCCACATATACTCAACATTTTGTGTTGCATCTGATATATCTAAGTCGTTATCAACCATTCGGAGAGATGCAAAATTGACATCGTCAGGAATTACAATTTCAAATACTTTCATAATTATTATTTACATTTTGGCTTATACTTATCAATACCAAATTCCTTAGTAAGTTTTTCTCTAATTTTGAGAATATCCTTTTTCGTCCATTTGCTTTTAGCTTTACGTTTTTTCAATTTTTCTAATTCTTTTTTCCACCTTGAATTGTAATCACCTCCGGGTCTGTTTCTCTTGTGCAAATCAATATGCTCATCAGCTGGAATCGACCATCTATTAGGATTACCTGCTTTTCCTTTTATATCAGGGTCATTGGCTAAACGAGCTGGTATTAAGGGAGGTTTGCCACTTCTATGATTATATATTTCTCTTGGAATTGTATGATGTAAATGATTGCCATTTAGTCCAAAAATATCTATCCAAATATTACTATCTGTTACGTAAGCATAAAAATTTTCACCTCCTCCATTCAGTCCAATCGGATCCTGACTTAGATAACATCCATCATCAGCAGAGTAATACCTAAATCGATTATAATACAAGCCCGTTTCAACATCCTCATATTGCCCTTGATACCTAAACGGGCAATCATTCAAAGAACGCCCTTCAAATGTACGTATCTTACCATAAATATCATACTCTGCCTGCCATGTTTTTTCGCCTTGGCTGTTGTACATTTCTACAGGTGTGCCGAGATAATCGGTAATAATGCTGTGTTGTTCGCCGTCTACAATTTTAGCGGCTGGTTTAAAAGTACCTTCATCAAATATCCATGTAGTAAGTTTGCTGGTTGGTTCCTCTTTGTCTTTTACCAAAAAGCCGAGTTCGTCTACTACTAAGTTTGGTCGGTCTTTTAAGTTGTAAGTCCATTCGTGTAAAGGTACATTGCCATCCCATATAAAGCGGGTGATTATGCCATCCTCTTTTTGCTTATCGGATGTCGCATTCTCCCTATGACTTTCGGACATCTCCCCCCAGAGAGAAACATTGTCTCGGAAAATTTTGGCGGTTCGTCTACCCAGCGCATCATATTCAAAGTCAACTGTTTTACCATCGGGGCGAAGTACGCTTTTTAACATACCATTGCCATACCAAAAGTATTGCCAGTTGCCTTTGGGGATTTCTTTTTCAATCAGGTTGCCTTCTTCATCGTAATGATAACGGTTGTCACCAGCTCGCAGCAATTGACCGCCTGGTCCGTATTCACGGTCTTTGCGTTTTTCAGAACGGTAGAGGTTGCCTACTTCATCGGGTAGTTTATAATCCATTTCCCCTTTTTCGTATTGGGCAGCAGCGAGGTTTCCAAAATCATCGTGGCTATAGTTCACCGTTCCTGTAGTTAGCTGGTTCACCATTGAGGTGAGCCAGTCATTAACATTCCATTTGTACTTTCGGTTTCGCAGTTCCCGGTTGCCTTTATTTACTTTTTGTTGTATCGGTCTGCCCGCTTTGTCGTATTTAAAAGTGTTGATTACACCGCCGGGCAATAGTCTTTCCACTTCCATACCCAGGCTATTGTATTTAAATTGAGCGGTCCATGCTTGTTGTTTTTCAGTCTCTTTATGTTCTTCATTTTCTTTTTCTACAATGGCTTTAACCTGATGTATAAAACCCAAATTATCCCGTTCAATATCAATGTTGGCACCCAGGCTGCTTTTAATATTGGTGCGGTTGCCCAGCTTATCGTAGGTGCTTTCTACTTTATAACCATCTTGTATTTCGGTAATAATTTTACCGCTTGCATCGCGTATTAATTGTACTAAACTATGTTGGTTGGCAGCTTCAATTAGTAAACCATCTTTGTTGTAAGTATAGGTTTCCCAAGTTTTGTCGCTGTGTTCGGCGCGGGTAATTCTTCCATTAAAATCATATTCGTATTCGGTAAATTTATCGCCGGGTCGTTTTACCTTTATTACTTTTCCAGCTAAATCCCTGTTGTAATACCGGGTTAAACCATCAAAACCACTTTCTACAATTATCTCTCCTTTTTTGTTGCGGTTAAAATTGTATTTTTCCTGGTGCTCATTGCTGATTGACAATAGTTCTTCTTCGGTATTGTAATCAAAATGTACCTTTACACCATTTTCTTCTCGCATTTTTAGGCTGCCAAGTGGTGTATATTCAAAGTTTATATTGCGGTTGGTTTTATCTTTGGTGGCAATCACCTCATCGTAGGCATTGTATTGTAAATCAATTACATTATTATCTGCCTGTTGAATTTTGTTAATCCGGTCTAACTCATCATAGAAAAAGCGTTGTTCGTGTCCTTCGGCATTTTGTGTTTTGGTGCAACGCCCCCAGTTGTCATATTCCCATTGAGAAACAGCCTTATTTGCCAAAGTCATTTTCGCCAGATTCAAATCTTCGTCATATTGCAGTTGGGTAAAGTTGCCTTTGCCATCCCGAACCGTTTTAATTTGCCCATTTTCATTGTATTCAAATGAAGTTAAGTTGCCATCTAAACCAATCACCGCTTTTAGTTTATGGGTATCATCAAAAGCTCTTAAAACAGTACCACCTTCAGGATAAGTGGTAGCTACCAAACGGTCTTGTTTATCATAGTTATAAGTTATTTGAGTGCCATCAGGTTGGGTAAGTTCGGTTAAATTTCCTTTATCATCATAACTGTAACCCGTAGCGTTACCTTCTTCATCAATGTCACAATAAGGTTCCATAAATTCTGTGTATTCATGGTAAATGCTGCCGCCCAATGGGTCTGTAATCTGAGTACACAAATTATTTTCATTAAAATAATAGATGCTTTCATTGCCTAATGAATTGGTTATGATGTTACATCCATTTTTATATTCCAGCTTGCCTGACAAAACACCACCATCGCCCCAGGTTTCTACACATTTTGCACCAGTCTCATTTCCATCATATTTCCAATAAAATGCCTGCCCGTTTCTATCGGTTTTTTTAACCATTAAATGGTTTTCGTATTCCATTACGGTGGCTTTACCGAGCGCATCTATTATTTTGGTTAGATTATTATCCTCATCATATTCATAACTAACCAATTTGCGTTCTTCATCATTATGATGTGCGGTAACTTGAAGTACTTTTCCTGCACCATCAACATCAATATCAATTTTTCTACCAGCGCAATCAATTATTTCGTGCAGGTGATTATTAATATTATAATGAAATTCTATTTTAAAACCTTCGGTGTTGCTTAAGGAAATAGGTTTTAAAAGGCTATCCGTTATTTTTTTAAAAGTATAAGTTTGCTGGGTATCATGTTCGTACACTTCATAAGTATCCGCATCAATACAAGTGAGGCTAAATTTTTCAAAGCGATTATATGTCGTTTCATTTTCTGCTACCAGATAAGGAAAGGAAGTGACTCTGCCGTCAGCCAAGCGCATCACTATAGCATCTTCATCGGTGTCAATATGTAAGGCAAGATCATAATTACAATGCAGGCCATAACCCATCATACCTTCATAAGGCGAATCAGAATACCAGCTACGTTGCCAAGAGATAGGAATTGGACCAGGCAAAATAAAATCTTCTCCTTCGTAAATCATTCTGCCGGTAACTAAGTCAATAGGTTCAAACCCTTTTTTGCAGAGTTTATTACTTAAACCTTGTGTAGCATCAAATTTTTTGAGAACTTTATGATTAAGAGTTTTAAGACCTTTTCCTAATGCTTTGCCAACGCCTTTCATTGCTGCACCCATTCCGTAACTCATTACTAAACCTTGTAGCATTGCCATTAAGTCTGGCGCATAAGGTCCGCCAACCATAACTGGTGGTCCGGTAGGTAAGGGAATGCTCATTGAAGTAGGTGCATACAAACTTGGGATGGGTTTCATTTTTTTGCCAGGTGTTAGCGATAATGGAATGCCGATATCGTTGCAAGTCATTACACTAAAAGGCGCTACAGAGAAATAACTGCCTTCCACTTTTACTCGAGTGCTGCCAAAAAAATTATTCGAATCATGACCAATCATTGGAGCCATAAGAAAAGGCCCACCCATTGGTATATGAACAAATGTACCTATTCTACCAGCGGTAGAAGCATTGCCACGAGGTACAAAATTGACAAAAGTTTTTGCGCCGATAAAAGGAAGGTAATCCGCCACATCAAATACAATGCCTACATAAGGATGCGGAAGCGGAAGCGGTATGGCAAAAGGTGGCGTTATAATGATGTGCACATCAATACCAACAACCGGTGTAAAGTGTTTACTTGCAAGTAACATCGTTAGCTTTTGTTCATTTTTCTCGTTATTTCTAAAATATATTTGCGATTGATAATTTTCTCTTTTTCATATTTCTCTGGTGATGTTTTACTTCTTCTCTCCAGTTTTCTCCGTTCAGTTCGGTCATAAAATCATTGATAGAAACGCATAATGCTTCGTCATTTTCATCTTCTGCCATCCTATAATAATCTAAAGCAAAATAACGTATTGGGCTAACTTTTAGCTTTTCCTTTTCCAAACCAACACCTAATTCGTAGGCTTTTTTTATGATGCCTTTGCACTGCTCACGGTCTTTCTTTCTAAAAACTGTGTTTGCCAGCCACCAGGCGGTTAGGGCTTGCATTTCCATGCCGAACTCTACACATTTTTCTGCCTGAGTATTATATAACTCGCCAGCTTTCCTTAGTTTTTTCTGCATTTGATAATTAGAAGCCAACAAACCATAACTTTGGATTATTAAAGATTGACAAAGCTTATCTCCTAATTCAAAACCTTTAGTGGCAATGTTTAATGCTTTTTTAGATAGTGTCTCAATTTGTTCATGTTTTTTAAAATTGAGTAGCATAGAAGCGTAAATAATATGGGCGGTTGCGTAGTTTGATTTGATGCCAGTTTTTCGCATAATGGCTAAACCACGGTCTCCCCATTTATGCAATCCATCTAAGTTCTTTTGCCCGGCACATTTCGACATATTGACCATGCATTTCCTAAATTGAACAGTCGGGTCGTTTTGGTTACCAGATTCGGCTAACTTGTTAATAGCTCCCTCAACATCTAAAGAAACAGATAATGACTTGGAAATTTTAGGGTATTGTTTCATTATTTTATCGAATTGAGCATCTTCTACAAAATCAAAAATCATTAAACGTACGCTATCAAGAAAACCTGTTTGCATCATTGTTTCTATCCAAGCCTGATAATCATCAGTATCTGTAATTGAATAAGGATATAATGATAACACCACAGGCAATTCAGGATTTGGTAAAGCCTTTTGAAAAGCTGCTAACATTTCCAATAACAGCAAATTAAAATTGACATTCCTTTCAGATAACTTGTTCCTATATTTTTCAGCATCCCAATTAAATGTAAAATTGTTTTTTGTGAGTGCTTCCTGGAAGGCTTCGTCTTTTTCATAAGCTTCTAACCAATCTTTAATTAGTGTTTTGCTATGAATATTGTAATCTTTAAAATGGCTTAGAAGTACAACTGGCACTTCGGGAATTTTTCCGTGTGATGTTGATTCCAGCTTTAAAAAACCTGCATACAAATCAGCCTGCGAAGGTTTTATAAGCCAACGAACTAATTTTATTTCAGGGTCTGGACTAACCTCGTCAATCCATTTATTTTGGATTTTGCCAACTAATTGTGCTATGGGATTATGTTCATTAATCATATTAGCAATTTAAATTTAATGCAACGTTTCCTTTTACATTAGTAATAGTTTGCCCTTCAACATTGGTAATCATAGCCTTTGCATTTAGCATTAAATCGCTTGATAAATCCAATTGCGTAGTACCCGTAACTTCAGTCATTAAACCAGAAACTTTAGTTTGCATTTGGCTGCTTACATCTACTTCGGTAGTACTTGTAACCGCTACTTTTTGTGTACCATCTATCTTAACATCCATTGATTTAACTTCTACATTTTGTGTGCCGTGTATAGTAACTTTTTCGCTGGCTTCAATACTAATTTGCTTGGAAGAAAGTACGAGTTTTTCGGGTGCATTTATTGTAATTTGTTTTTTAGCTGTATCCAAAGTTATACTGTTGCCGTTTTTATCTGATATTGAAATGCTTTCCTTCCCATCTTCGTCACTTAACAAAATTGTATGCCCTCCTCTTGTTTTTATAGCTTTTAAATTATTTTCTGACTGTCCCCAGGTAGGTTTTGCCGCTCCGTGAAATAACGCTCCTGCTGCATAAGGTCTGTTTGGATTGCCTTGCTCAAAATCTACTAAAACTTCATCGTCTTTTTCGGGTACAAAATACATTCCTCGTCCGCCTGCCGCGCTGCTGGTAACTACGCGAATCCACGGAGTCATTTCATTACCGCTTTGCCAATTGAACTGAACACGTATTCTTCCAAGCCCATCGGGATCGTGATTTTCTTTTACTACTGCTACTTGTGCTTCTGCTTCAGTTTTGAACACGTTAGAATTTACAGGTGGAACTAAACAACCAAATGGCAAGGCTTCAAAATTATTACTGTAATCTTTATTTTGATTAACGTGATGATGAACTCCTATTATTCTCATAGGTTCAGTAATATCACTCCCTTTTTTTTCTACACTTAATTTAGTGCCAATAGTTAAAGATGGATTAATACTTTGCCCACTTAAAGTGGTTGAATCACTTAGCATACTTGTTTTACTAATTTCTATTCTTTCCATTAATTGCCGTTCTTCTTTAATATCATAAATAGTAGGAATTTTGTGGCCTCCTGCAAATTTGTCCTTGGCTACTTTCATAGCTGTTTCTGCGTAACCTTTTATGCTTGCAGGTTTATAAGATGTTGTAGTCTGGCTTATCTGATTGTTTTTGGAATAATCATAGCTTAACCAATCAAAGTTGGTAGGTTTCATGGTTACACCATATTCGTAGCTTTGTAAATCGGTACCTAAAACTAATTTCACTTTATTGGTTTCCTGTATTTTTCCATAAACCATCCGTTGACCATCATAATACATCCATTCTCCATACATAGCTGCTAACCTGCTTAAAAATTGGAAGTTAGTTTCTTTATAACGCACCATATAAGGTATGGGCTTTTTATAATTTCCAGAAGCAAAAGGATTTTCATCAAAAGGATATGCAGAAACAATATCTTTAAATATCTTCTCTCCTTTCTTTTTTTCAAAAGATTGACAGCCCAAACCATCCTCTAATAAATAAGAAGGGCTATAACCTGATAAAATGATCATATTGTCTTCTGTATATGTACTGTCAATATGCACTGAGGTGACAATGCCTTTGAAATTTAATCCGTCACCAGATAGATTTTTTTTGGATTGGATTGAAATGTCTACTTGCTCCCCTAATAATTTGATTGATTTATCAACATTAATCGCTTTTTTTCCTTCCAATGATTCGGAGGCTACAGCAATTCTAAAGCTATGATGCCAATCTATTCTTTGCTGTAAACTTAGGTTGTGAACATTTAGTGTTTTATTACCACATATAACATTTACGCTAACGGTTGCCATAATATTTTTTTTGAGATCAGATTTTTTGATGTTAGAGCACAGAAAACAGACTGTCAGATGTTTAGATTTTTTGAGCACAGATTATTAGATGATAGAGCACAGAAGACAGATTTTTAGATAATGTAATTCCGTGCTCTAAAATTCTGTGCTCTGTATTCTAACTACCAACTAAATCGTCTCCCAACTGTTTTCGTGGGTTTCACCTGCAACGGAAATTTTCCGGGCGGATAGCGTCAGGTGTTCCTTTGCTCCATCTTTTACCGTTACGCCGCCGGAGGCTTTGCCATCAAAAGCCGTAAAATCTTCGGTGTAGCCTACGCAATAGGCATCTTCAAATTTTAAGGTTTTTAATGATTGTCCTTGGCTGTCGATAAATTCAATTTCGCCCGACTTTTTAACATCGCTGGCGACCATCCAACCATAACGTTTTTCGCTTTTGGCTGACATTAACGATACATTAATAATACCACCGCGCACTTCGCCAGCTGGCTGACCAATGTTGTCAATGTTTTGATCAAAAGAATAAGACAAGTTGGTGACTTCGCTTTCTTGTCCATCACATTTAAATAAGGCTTTAATTACTGCTGCCATAGTTTTAAAAAATTTATTGTTAAGTAATTTTATATTAGTATATCTCCAGCGTGGTGTAAATCTTACTATAACTGGTATATTTCTTTAAATAAATTTTATTACCGTAAACAAATTAAGAGAAGCTCTTTTTAGGATAGTATGGTTTAGGCAGTAATATCAAAAAAAGGTCAATCTTAGTATCTTACCTTTCAAAGATAAATAATTTAATCTATTTTAACAAAATTATTTTTTAAAAAAACAGGGCAGATATAATGATAGTTTCAATGATAGCTTTGAGCTTATTTTCAATAAGTATGTTGTTGTTAATTTTTGTAGCGCTCCCCTCTAAAACTTATTTCCTTAGGTACAATAGTAATCTGCTCCACCGCATTTTGTTTCACTTGATCTGTACTAAAAGCAGCATACTTTAATTGATACCCTACACAATAGGCTGCTTTAAATTCGATGCGCTTGCTTTCTTTTCCAGTAGAACCGATATAACTTAACTCGCCATTGAGTTTTTTGGTTGGGTCAATCATCCAAGCCCAAATGAGCGTATTTTTTAAGAGCGGTAAAGTCAACTGAATTTTTGCCCCAGTAACTTTGCTACTCGGTTGCCCAATTTGATCAACCTGTTGGTTAAATTGTAGTTCAATTTCTTTAACTTCCGCTCGGTAACTTTCTAAATATAAAATTACTTTAATAACCGATGCAGCTTCGTCTTTATTCGATAGAGTTGATTTTTTAATTTCTTCAGCTATCTTTTTAGAAGAACCGCTATCAACTTTACGAACACTCATTTGCATTTGGCTTTCGTACATACCCCGCACCTGTTTAATTTCGGCTCTTAAATCACTATTACCCTGCCTGCTAACCAAGTTTAATACCATTTGTTGATTGCCCACTTCACGGGCCAATGCTGCATCGCCCCGCATTTCATTTTTAAACTGCTGTAGCGGCGGCCCACTCATACGGCCTTTTACAAAATCGTCAATATTTGCTGTCCTACTCATTTTTTAAAACAATCATCAAAATTAGGATGATCGGTAATTTTCTTATGTAAATAATTTCTAACTCTGGTTGCTTTTACTCTTATACTACCTTCATCCATTTTAAAATGGATAGCCGTTTCTTTTATGCTGTGTTCTTTTAAATCATAATATTCAATAAATGCTTTTTGGTTAGGCTTCAATGCATCCATACTTTCCTTCAATATCACTTTTTCACAATCTTCAATGTCTTCAAATTCATCTATGGGTTCTTCATAAGTTATTTCAATGCCTTTTAAGCCTTGTATATTTTCCAACTTTCTTTTTCGTTTACGTAACTCTTTCAGCCAATCGTTTCTTACAATGCCCATCGCAAACCCTATTAAACTTGTAATCTTCGAGTCCTCTTCATTAATTATTTTATACAACTTAATAATAGTTTCTTGCACAACATCTTGCGCATCATCAACGCTTCCGCTATTATGTAAAATATGTTTTTCTATTTTCGGATGCAACATTCCATACAACCTTAGCTGCGCCTTTCTATCGCGCCATTTTAACCGTTGTATAAAAAAGAAATCTTCTTCCAACAATTCATCTTCGGCTTGTTTAAAAAGCGTTTCATCAACGGTAGCATTAGCAGCTGGTAGCTCGGCAGAAAAATTAAACTCCTCTTCCAACAGCTTTTGTTGAAACCGTTGCAAAGCCCCCCCTTTTAATTTGCCTTCTATGTAATCTTGTTCTTCCATTTACAGCTTGCAAACTTAACACCGTTTACAATACAGGCTGCAAAAATACAAACAAATATACTTTGAAGCGAAACAAATGGATTTCGATGTAACATTGGTCCCGCTTTCCGTTCAAATGCTATTTGCTAAGCAACAAATCAACGCTTCAAAATAGCATAACCACTTCAATCGGGGCTAGTCTTCTGGCGGTAGTGGCACGTTGAAACATTTTTTAGAAATGACATTTCTCAAAGAAATGTCATTTCTAAACGTGTCAATTGTTCACCCACTTTTTATTGAAGCGCGTTACTCCAACAAACATAAAGTCAATAAATACAGAACAATATCCAGATTTTGATCCATATTATGTTGCTTTTGTTGCTGGCAAAAACACATAACTGCCTTTTTATATTTGGCCTTAATTTCACTTTCAGCCATATTGCGTTCTACTAACTGAGTAGCTACAGAAAAGTATGTTGCTCTGTACAGTTTTTTTATACCGGCTAAGTCAGTTAAGTCAAACTCGTCTATTGAAATCACAATCTGATACTATTATATGCTTGTTAACAAGAAAATGTTAACAGTTTTTAAAAATTTTTTTTTATTGTCTTACTTTTTGAGGAAATTTTTGAAAATGAATGGTTTTTTTGAGCAAACAAAATGTTTGTTAAAGAACATTATAGTTTAATAAGAACACCTTTACTACGAGCCACCGCAGCTTGAAACATAGCCCCGATTGGCGCGGTTATGTTGTTTTGCAGCGTGGGCTATGAAGCGTTGGCAACAACATTTGAGCAGAAAGCGGGACCAAATTTAATGCGTACAACAATGTTTCGCTTCTAAAAAAAAAAGCAACAATATCACTTCTTGAAGAAATCAAGAAATGACATTTTTTTGAAAAATGTCATTTCTTAAAATTTTATTTAATCTTGTTCATCTGATTCGAACTTGCCCTGCGTGCCGGTATAATCTACCACATAATGTTTGGTGGCAAAATAGGGTTTTACTCTTATGGCAATATCCACTTTTTGTGGGTTTTCAGGATCTTGATCGATTTTGTCAATAGAATAAGATTCTAATAAGCCGCCATAGCCACTAACTTTTTTGAAAAATGAATTTAGCGCCCGCTTTATCTCATTGCGCAAATTACCATCAAAGGTTTGAAAGGTTAATGCATTTAGATAATCTACAATACTTTTTTGAATCCAATCGTTGGCACGTACTACGCCAATTGCTTTCAAATCTGGATCGCTGCTTTCGGCACATAATGTAGTGTCTGACATGGCTACAACGCCCCATTGTTTTTCGTAAATAATGGGTACCATGCCCATTTTATCAATAGCATCGGTTTTACTGCGCAACAAATCTATACGAGTGCCCAATACGCCATCTAACTTGCCATGTTTTTTACCAGCAGAAGGCTGAATGCCGTCGCCACTATACATTTTACCTGCCAATGCGGTTGACATTGGAAGGTACATATCATCATCTTCTATGCCTTCTAATTTTTTACGTACCACACCGTAGTTACAGGTAATAATGGTGTTTGATAAATGTTTGTCGCTGCCTTTCAACTTCTTTTCTTCTATACTGTCTTCTACCGATTCCATATCTCTGGAATCTTTATAATCGGTAACTAAAGTTATTTGATATTTATGGGCCATTTTGCTCCAAAACTCTAAATTGTCTCCCAAATAGCCTGGTATCACCATTAAAGAATAATTGTTTTCGAGAGAAAAACGATCGTATTTATCTTTAAAATGTTGCTCCAAACTTTCTCGCAATTCTGTATTTTCAGCACTTCTAAATTCTTCTACTGGTACATTAATAATGTACAGGTTTCTAATGCTTTCTTCTTCTGAGTTTTTGAAAAACAAATCTAAAGCACGGTAAGCTTTTTCTAAATCTTTAGTATTGTCAAAAATTTCTTTTAAGTTTTCTTGCAACACTTTTGCAGCCTTTTCATTTTTTTCTTTGCAACTCTCAACTATTTCGTTGGTATCTTCACTTTGCGTTAAAATTTCTTTTATAAGGTTCAATTCATTTTTAAGTTGCTCGCGTTTTTCTTTTTTATCTTCATCGGTTAAAAAGGCGGTTCGGCGGGCTTCGTCTTTTGGGTTTAGTTCTCTAATACCTTTTACTCCGTCAATAATACCTTCTAGTAATCTAAAGCCGCCCCTTTTTTTTAGTACTGCAACTTTTTCTTTTATTTTAACTAACTTTTCTGCTTCTGCCATAATAGTATCGTTTTTTTATTTATTTGATTCGTCTATTTCTTCTACCAACATATCTACCAATTCTAAAAATTCTTTTTTCATTTCTGGGTCGCTGAGTACGCCTCGCAATTTTTCGTTGTTATTAATAATATCAATGTAACGGGCATAGGTTTCTTCTTGTTGTTGCAACTGTTGCAAAACCGGTGCTTGGGCAATAATGCCATCTTTTGTAAAATCGCGCAATGCGCTAAATTTTAATTCCTTCATATCGGCTTCACCTTCTAAGTTTTTTAAATCTACTTCCACTTGTGGTTTGTATTTTTCAAAAACTTCTTTCATATTTTTTAGCCGCTGGGGGTCGGCTTCAATATCGGGTTCGTCGTTTAAAGGCAATGCAATAATGGTTCTGTTATCGGGTACAATGTTTACATCGGCTCCACGCTCTTGGGTTTCAATAGTTGCTCCTATTGAATAGCCATACAATGATTTTGATTTTGCCATATTTTATATTTTTTTTAGAAATTAGTTGTTTGTTTATAAATGTTATTAAAAATTATATCCAAGAAATCCCATCTTCCTCGTCTTCCCTATCTTTCTTAGGTTCTTCTCGTTTTATTGTTGATGGAATAGTTGTTTCTTGGGTACTTTTTTGCTTTTTTATTTCTTTGATACCACCTGAGTTGCCTAATTCGCTAAACGCTTTAACTTGTAAACCTTTGCTCGCCATATCTTCCATCAGTTTCAAAATTAAATCTACAAATTTTAATATTGGCTCTAAGCTACTCTTATAAATATTAACGTGTACATAATTTGCCTCCACCAAATTTAATGCAATTTTGCTAAACTGGGCGGGTGTACCGTGCATTTTAGCAAAGTAGCTAGCCATTTCGCGGCGATTGGTTTGCTCAATACAATCAAAACTGGCTATAAATGTGGTGGCCATTTTTTTATACAAGTAAAAAAGCTCAATAATAGATCCCACTTTCAATTTTGACCGAAGTGCTGCATTAATTTCTGAAACTATTGGCAACAAATTTTTTAAGAAGAAGCTTAAATCTAACGTTAAATCTGAAACCAAGTTACTTTTTTCATCTTCTCGAACAAAGCTCAATACCTGAGTCATACTTTCTGAGAGTGCATTGGTATCTTTATTTAGTTTTTCAAAAATAGAAGATAAGCGTTCATCACTATAAAAATTAATACAAGGTGGAATATATTTTTTTTCTATTTGAGGATTCTCTTTATTTGTTATGTTAATGATAGCTAATGGAATAGAATTGCCTTGCCCTTCAAATTGAGTTATATGGGTTGTATTTTCAATGTTACTTGACTTTAGTTTTACGGCTATATTACGATAGGGTTTGCGTTCAAAATCATCTTTGGCCACATCTACGTTACCAACCTTTATTATTTCTTCAGCATTGTAAGATAAATATAATAGTATGTAATTTTGATTGATCTGATCTGTATCTATAGAGATATTAAAGTTGTTATATTCTAAATAACCCGCTTTTATAGCTTGTGGATTGATGTTGAAACAAAAGCCATCAAAAGTTAACACATTACACTGTTCTAACTGTACTAATAGTTGACTACCTTGTTTTTCTAAACTAATTTTTAACGCATCAAACTTATCTTCATAATCGGGTAGCAAACCATAGTTGTAGTAATGCACGCCTTTCAACATACTGTTTCGATATACGCTAAACATATAATCGTTTAACTCATTTAGATGCGTTTGATTAAGCATCATTCCGGTTTCCCAGTTTACTGGCAGTTTATATGTAGTGTGTTTACTATTCAAAACTTAGTCATTTTTTTGTTCTATATTATGAAACACAATATTGGCTTTGTTTCCTATTTTGTTGTCTAATACGCTTTTCATAGGGTCTATTAATTTTTTAATTCCTAAAAATTTGGGTTTAAAATAAAAAATAAATTCTTTTTCGTTGCCTGCTTCGTCTCTTAAACTAATGTCGGGTAATTCTGGTCTTGTGTTGTATTCTTTTAAAATGTTGTAGATGCAAACTCCAAATTCTACATCACTAAAAAGGGTGGCATCAATTTTATCTCTTTTGGCATTTTCGGCTTTTGTTTTTACTTGAAAAATAACTTTTCTTTTTGCAGAATTACGTATTTCTGCTGGAGAAACTCTTCTATTTCCTTGGCTAATTTTAAAGGTATGATAGTTTAACTCGGGTATTTGATTATATAAAGTTATTGTTTTTAAAATAAACATTGGTATAATGAAAGGGAAAAGTGCAACAAACATAGCTGCATAAATTTCGTCATCTTTTGTAATAAATTGATAAGCAAAATTAAAAAGCACTGTCGCCATTAAAGTAATTACCATTGTGTATAATAAATCTGGTAATAAATCAACAGCTTTTTCTGCCCATTTAACGTGTTTGTAATGTGAAAAGATATGAATTGTACCTAATACAGTTGCATACAAAGCAGTAATAATATATAAGCCCATTAAACCAATTGTTTCATTTTTTACTAAAAAGGCGAATACAACGGGTAAGGCTAAAACTATAATAGCTATTGCCAAATACAACATTGAATTTAAGGAGAACAGCTTTACCTTTTTGGTTTGTGACCGAAGTTTAGACCTAAACTTATTGGCAATTAACTGAGTAAAAACCATGGTTAAAATGGCTATTACCCCGCCTATTGATGCTAATGTTGTTATGCTTCCCATTTAGTTAACTACTATCTATTTATTTGGTTTTTCAATTGGTTTTTTAATATCTCTACATCTCCCTCTAAGTTTGAGATTTTACTATTTTTTGATTCAAGAATTTGATCGTGGGTTCTTTCTCTTTTCTCATTTGAGTCTTCATATTGTTTTGTCAATCCATATATTTCTGCTGCAAGGGTTCTTAATTTTTTACTTAATTCATTATTGCCTTCAATTAAAAAATCATCTCGAAAATCATCTAATAAACCTAAGGTTCTATTTAAGTCTCTAGAATCATTATTAATGTCAATAGCTTTTACTATTGTAATTAATGAATCTATACCAATAGCCACCTCCTCATAATTTACTTTTTCTAAAACTTTATTTTTATCTGAGCTTGACTTTCTTTTACAATCCTCACAATTTACCCAACCACTAAAAAACACTACCAATGGAATTAGTACCAACAGACAAGTTAAAAGCCACATCAAATAAAATCTGACATAGCTCCAATTAAACTCTTTTTGGTTTTTTGGTTTCAAACTATTTTGTTCTTAATTTATTAATTGTGAAAATAAGATAATATTCCGATTATTAAAACTGCATTACTATATTCCCGTTAGTACTAAAATATTATCAATTTTAAGGTTTTTTAATTTATGCTCGGTTATAAATTAAATCGCCCGGTGTTTTGTTTAAAATTTTATTTATGGTTTTATATGTTAAAAAAATACTTAGTCCAATTAATACTACTACCGAAACTAAATTCCAACTATTGAAAATACTAATACTTTTAATTGAATCATCTATGCCAGCAAATGTTATTAATAACCTATCAATTAACCTAAGTTTAGCAATAATTAATATAATTAAAAAAGAGACTACTGTACCAATACATAAAATAGAAAACACAATTTTTACATAAATACTGTTTAGTTTAGCATTACTTAAACCAAACGCTTTGTAAGTACCCAAATTTTTTTTGATACTATTTAAATGAGTGCTTAGCAAGTTAATGAGATAAATAATAATTGTGATAAGGCTTAAAGCCAGTATTACAAAAGAATTTGTTAAAGTTAAAGTACTTACAAAAGCAAAATTCTCTTTTGATTCTATTTGCGCCATTTCAATACTAACACCGAATTTCTCCTTCATAAAATCGTAAAAATTTCGTACTTCAACTAAATCTTTAAAATTAAATGCATACTCATAAGGGTTTGTAATACTTTCGGATTTAATGGATTTTTTACTGTGTACATCAATAAAATATTCAAATTTATTTGGTTGCTGTTCTTCGGTTTTTTTTAGCATCCCTGCCAACTTACGATGTTTATATTCTCCTTCATCAAAAAAAAATTTGTACACATATCTTTGGTCTGTTTTAGAAATTACAAAAGTATCAATTTCAATGTCGGCATCTTCTTTACTTATGCCATCTTTAATTTTATTAAAAGCGTTAATCACTTCATTTAAAATTTCTTGTTTACTATCAATTTTGGTTAGCACTTGAAAATTACTTGCCTTACCTGTTGGTACTATTGGAAAATCATTTTCATTATAAACTGAATTATAAAAATTAGGAAAAAAAAGAAAATCACATTGATTGGGTAAGTCTTTTACTATTGCTAAAACATTTATCCAAAAAGAAAGATCATTACCATTTGAATCAAAATTTACATATTTAATTTTCAACAAGCTATCTTGCAACTTGTAATTTAATGATTGAACAAAATCTTCACTGATAATTACATCATAATAATATTGCTTTTGTACTTCGTTTTCTAAAACAAAATCATCTTTCTTCCAAAGCAGGTTGTCTTTTTTTAGTACTGATTTTAAAATATCATCATCAACATCAACCGATCTACCACGGCTATATACTTGTTCTCCGTTTTTATTATACCATTTAGGATTATCAACATTATAACCTTTTAAGTTTTTTAAATGATACTTTTCAAGTTCGTCAGGGTTTTTAAAATACTTTTTAATATTATCTTTTTGAAGCCTATTATTGTCCGTTTCAATTGGCAAATTAACCCAATTAGTAAATGGGTTGTTCATCTTATTGTGTAAGTAATCATAACTTCCTTTGGCAAAGCTAAGTGCTAAAAAAGTAAGTAAGAGAATGGAGATTAGCCGTAATAAACGATTGTTGTTTTTACCTACAAAAACAGCAAATTCGTTTTTAAAAAACAATTTTTCGTATTCGGTATTTAAGTTTAAAAGCCTTGCCAACAAGTTTATCATTGTAATATGCTTTTTACCTGTTGTTTAAACTGTACTTTATCAGCTGCCCAAAATTGTTTTTCAAATATGTTTTCTGCTTTTATTTCTCCATAAACACGGTTGCCATCTTTTTTTTCTGAAAATAAAATAACTTGGTCTGCAAATTCTAGTGCTAATTCTATTTGATGAGAAACAATTAATGCACTCGCATCTTTTGTTTGCATATCATCTTTTAAAACCTGCATTAAATTATTGGCGTTCTGACCATCTAAATTACCAGTAGGTTCATCGCCAAATAACACTTTATAATCTACTGCTATGGCTCTTATAAAAGAAAGTCGTTGCTTTTGCCCACCAGAAAATTCAGAAATTTTGGCATTAAATTTATCATGTTCTATCTCCATCTTTTCCATTAAGGCCAAGCTTATATTTTTTGCTTCTGCAAATGTTTTGCCTTGCATCATTTGTGTAAAACAAATATTTTCACCTGCGGTAAAATTTTCCATCAAATTTTCATTTTGAAAAATAAAACTAAAAAATTGATTTCTGAATTGAGCCAAACGGGTACTGTTATATTTCCACACTTTTCTGTAATCGTACGCTTTGTTGTTGTTGTAAAAATTTAAGCTACTATTTAATCTTATGGTGTTATTCATTAAGCCTAACAATTCTAAAAATGTGCTTTTACCAATACCAGATTTGCCCAGTAAAAAAACCATTTTCCCTTTTTTTATCTGCAAATTATCAATAAACAAAACGGGTTTATTTTGTTTATAAGCTGCTTCAATATTTTGCAATGAAAAGATGTTCATAATTGCGCTATACTTAAGGTAAATATTCTACAGGAATCCAATAATAAGTATTATCGTTTGAGGTATAACTAAATTCGTATCTATTTTCTTTCAAAATGTTATCGAGTATGGTATAATTTTTTGACACTTCACTTATGTAAGCATTTATATCCGAATTTGATACTTCATTTTTATCGGCAATATCATCTAAGCTTTTACCTTGAAGTATACTTTCCTTACCTATTTGTACATCCTCCCCTTCTAAACCAGTATAAATTTTAATCCAATCTTCAATAATATATCTTGAAAGATCTTTAGAGTTTGTTTCTCCAGTATAAATGCGCAAAAGCTCTATCCAAGCATTTCGTAAGTCTTCTCTTTTTTTATTTGGTGTACTGTTTTCTGAATAAACTAAGGTTCTTAACCTATCTCTTAAGTCAACCAAATCTTTACGAGGTAAAAAAAGTACATTTGAAAAATAATCGTGTTCGGCAGCGTTAATTTTTAAAGGTGCCTTAACATCTAAATAAAGTTCATACTTTTCATAGGCCAGTTTTTTAATATCTTCTTGACTTAAATTATTTTTGGTTGCCAGTTCGCAAACCACTCTATTAATTGCTGCATCAACAACACCCATATCTTTAGGAGCTGCCTTTCCTTCATTAAATATTTCTTCCAACATTTTAGTAATATCATTGGTAAATTTAATGGCTTTTGTTATTTCAGCATCAAGTATATTACTCATTTCATCTAAATTAGCAACCTCATTATGAGAGCCATAAAAATCGGCATTGGTTAAAGTGTTTTCAACAAAAACAGGATCTTTATGTCTTAAACTTGTCCAAGGTATTCTGCATTTATTCGAACTTCCTTTTGCGGTTTCTATTAGCATTTCTCTGGTATGTTGTTTAAACAATGATGCTGAATTACCGCTACCACAATTTATGGCAACTAAATTAGTAGACCGTTTAATAAGTGCTTGCTCAACATCCTTTGAGCTTATAATGCGCTGCCCAACATCTCCATTACTGCCTATTAAAACTACAATATTATTTTCATCTTTTTTTAATCCTACCTTTTTTAAGGCTTGGGTTAAACCCGAATATATAGATTTTTGATAACTATTACTTACTGGTTTATTATTTATAAAATCAATAACATTTTCTAAATCTGTGCTTAGTGCTTCGTAATCAAATTCATTTGCACCTGCATAAAATGCGGCACCATATTGAACTGTTTTTCCTCTTACCAGTTTATCTCTTGATATATTAAGCATAGATTTAGATATTAAATCAACATATTTCCTAGTGCTTTTGGCATTTTCAATTACATAAACAATATTTACATTTCGTTTAGCACTAATGTATTGGTCAATATCATCAAGAAAAGGGGCAGCATTTATAATATCAATTCCTTTAACTTGCCCTTTACCTTTTAGTTTGGCCAATGTTATTTCACATACTGCGGCTGTTTTGTAAATTCCTAAATCTTTATCTCTGTCAATTAATGGAAATCGAATAACATTGCCAGGAAATCTTTTGGGGTCAGATTCTGCTAATTTAGCGGCAGGTAAAGATACCGGATCATGATCCCATCTTACATATTTATCAGATATTTTTGACTCTTTTGCGTAGCCGATAGCATTTTCTGCTTCGTCAAACAATTTTACTTGGTATTGAGAGTTAGCTTTTCTTTCGTTATAAGCTTTCATATCAAAATTAGGCTCTAAAGCTAAACGCGTGTTCCAATCTGTAATTCTATCACTATCTACCCAACCAATAATATCGTCGTGGCTAAACAAGCCATTTATATTTACATTTTTTGATAGTAAGTATAATGAATCTTTTTCGGTTTCTCTTTTCACTTTTTTTAATATGAAGTAAAAATCATAAATACGTATGGTATCTTCAATGTTAGATTTAGCACCTGTTGGAGTGGGCGTATTTAAGGCGTGGACTAAAAATTTGTTCACATCATCAAAATTCTCATCCTCAAACATAGAAGCCTTGTTAAGCAAAAAACCTTTTCTATTAATTTTTTTTATTGGGTGAATTAAAGCTTGATCCCATAACAACATTTTACCTTTTTCTATCCAACCAAAATCTTTATCAACCGTTATTCTTAAATTATTTTTATTGTTTTTAGTGCCTTGTACAATATGTATTTTAGTATCATTTTCGTCTATAACATAAAATTGGTCTTTAAACTCCAACGCTATGCCACTATCAGTTACGTTACCAACTCTATCACAAAATACACTCCAAGCGATACCATCAATACGAGCTATAATTTCTGGTATTTTTATAGTATTAAATTCTTCTAAATTTTTCACTTTTGGATCGTCTTTTGGAGGATAAAAAATACTAGGAACTTCAAGTGCTGTTTTTTTGCTTTGAGCTATACTTAGGTTGATTGTACCTATTGTAATAAAAACGGTTAAAATAATTAGAGTTAGATTTTTCATTTATTTTATGTCATTTAATTTTTATGTGATAAGAAAGCCCTGCTTCTATGCCCTGACGAATGAACTCATTAGTTGAAAAACCACCGCTTATTGTTGATTTAAAATTAGTGTTGTTGGGGTTGTTTATATTATATTCGTTATTGATATCTTTTATATTACCTGTTTTAAGAAATTCTTCAATGTCAGAACCTGTTTCATTATTAGTTGACTGCCAAGTTATGTTTTTAAAGTAATAATTGTAGTGTACATGTAAACCTATTGAACTGGTAAAAGATGTATTAAAATTACCTATATCAAACATTATATTGAAACCACCAGCTACTGCAAAAGGTAAATCTAATTTGAGTTCGTCTTCAACACCATCGCTTTCAAATACAAAGTTTTCTGCATAACCGTATTCTTCTATAGTTTCGTTTAGTGGATTAAAGCCTTGCTCTAAGCTGTTGCCTGGAATAATAAAATCTTCCGCTTTAAAAAGCCCAAATTTTTCAAACCTAGCTGCGTATTGAACATTTGTTTTTAAGCTATAGGCAGTTTTACTAATTTGTAAATATGGCTTAGCTAAAACATCTAATAATACTTTAATATTTTTTTGCTTAAATAAATTATAAGATATACCTATTGGTATTTGTATAAAATTACTACTGGCAGTTTCTTTAAAATTATTAAGGTTAACAAATAGTATATCTACAGGCACTTCAAAATTTTCGACACCTGTATTATTAAATTGTAGGTGATGTATTCCACTTGTTTCAATTTTTAGTGGTAAATAATTAAGCCCAGCGGTAATATAGAATTTTGAACTTTTAGGATTTAGCAATACATTAATTTTACCTCCATAAGCAATTGCTTGGCTAAAATTTAGCTGACTATTACCTGCTGATTGAGAGATATTTCCTAAAGGAACAAAGCCTAAGCCACCTATGCCAGTATAAATAGATAAAGCCTTATAATTACCAACACATACGCAATCGGCTGTATATTTATCATTTGTGGTATTGGGGTTACCATCATTACATGTAGTGCCTTTTAATGCTGGCCCGCCAACTTCACCTAAGCAATTTTCGCCTTTGCAGCTGCAATCGTTTTGATAGGTATCATTGGTAGTATAATCCAAGTAATCATTACAAGGTTTACCAATTTCAATTTCTCGCCCATTAATAGTACAACCAGGCACACCTTCACAAAAACAATTGTTTACATACACATCCATAACAGTATTGTCATTACCATCATCACAAGCCGTGCCAATAATTTTTGAACCGTTAATTTCGCCAATGCAATCAACTCCAACACAGCTGCAATCTTCTTGATAAGTATCATCATAAGTGTTTTCATTATCATCGTTGCAGGGGCCACCAATTGTAATTGGTTTTCCATCTATTTCGCAATTACCTAAACAGGTACAATCTTTTAGATATACATCATTTATTGTAGACTCGTTGCCATCATCACAATTAGTACCAACTATGCAAGCATCAGTACCTATGCAGTCGCAATTAGTTTCATAAATATCATTAATGGTATTGTCGTCGCCATCATCACAAGGCATACCAATTTTAGATGCGCCATTTAACACACCTAAACAATCTACGCCTACACACGAACAATCAATTTGGTAAGTGCCATTTATAGTGTTTTCATCATTATTTTCACAAGGGCTAAAAACATAAGCGGCACCTTCTTTTTCACCATTACAATCTAACCAAGTAATAGAACCATTGTATTGTTCAATGCCTGCTATTTTTATATTTTTTGATTTGGTGTAGTAATTTATGTACAGTAATAAGTTAAGACTTCTTTCCTTTTCTACAATCTTATTTTGCGCATCTATACCAAAAAAAGTTTTTTTGTGCAGCTTAAGTGGTATTTCATATTTACCTTTATAAGCATCAAATAAAATAGAGTCAAATAATATTTCTCTTTTATAAGGAAACTGCATCAACTGCTCTTTAATTTCTATAAATTTTAAAGAAACATTATCCGCATAATCACTTAACAAAATGTTTTCGTAAGATGCTAATGACAAATCATCAACTACATAAACCTTATCATCAAAAATAGCCTTAAATTCTTTCTTTCTTTGTAATTCAAATGCTCCATTTTCATTTTTAAAATCGGAAAGATTAAAGTAGTTATTTAGTAGTGTATCAATTGCTAAAGTAAATTCAGTCTTTTGTTCTTCTGTAGGGTTAATATAATTTTTTTGTTGACCAAACAGAAGTGTATTAAGCAAAAAACAAAAACTAACGAATAGTATTTTTTTCATAAAAACGATTTTAGTAAATGAACAATTTTTGCTGTGCAATATGTTGTTGGCCATTTTCTAATACAGCTATATAATAGCCCGGCAAAGCATTATCAATTTTAACAAAATTAGAACTGGTTTGTGTTATTTTGGTATGATAAATAGCTTGGCCAGTAATATTATAAATGGAAAAGTTGTATTGGTTTTGAGGCTTTATAGAATTAAAAGTTACATAAAATTCACCTGTGTTTGCATTAGGATGAATATTGAAAAAATTGTTGTTCATAACAAAATCGTTGGTAGATAAAGCTAAAACATCTTGTTCATTATAAAAAATTAAATTTTTACAATTGCCTTCGGTAAGTTCTACCCCAACCACCTTTGTTTTGTTTGTTGGGTCTTTAAAAAACGAACAATCAAAACCGAAAGTAGTATGCTCCGTCTCGCAATCAAGTATTCTTTCGTTTGCTGTACTATCAAATGGAATATATATTAAATCGTTTTCGTTATCAATTACAAACCATTGAAATTCAGTATTTTCATTTTGTTGGTTTACAACTAAAGTACTACTGTTGCCAAAAAGTTCAATGTCACCAACAGGTGCTTCATCGTCCATTT
>Ga0209093_1000148_pt1 | contig 36098 bp, 32 predicted proteins | sample SidtaG_4_FD_187450 | JGI IMG/M metagenome (GOLD analysis project Ga0209093, IMG submission 187450) | Marine algal microbial communities from Sidmouth, United Kingdom - Sidmouth_Male1 metaG (SPAdes) (version 2) | ecosystem: Host-associated > Algae > Red algae > Unclassified | place: Sidmouth...
GGGGGGGGGGGGGGGGGGGGGGGGGGGGGGGGCCGGGGGCGGCGGCGGCGGCGGCGGCGGCGGAGGTGGTGGTGGTGGTGGTGGTGGCGGTTGCGGTCGTCCGTAGCGGTCGCCAACGGCATAGCCGCCAGCACAAAGCGCGTCCGATTTATTTGAGGACACCGTCGCAGTGATCGGAATATGCGGCCCCTCCAGCGCGCGCCAAGTTTTCGCGGCGCTCAGCTGAAATACGGGCTATTATTTTCCAATCATATTTTTACTCGTTCTCTGCCTCAGCCTCCTTAATCAGACGAGCAATAGCCTCCTGCGCGCCAGCCACAGTCCCCACATCCTCGTCGGTTAGCGCCTCCTCTTCTTCGCTCTCAAATACCCCCTGCTCCAATACACCATCCCCACGGGCACCGACCACACCATCAACTCGATTGCCACCAGCAATGGTGTTTCCATCACCACCACCACTGCCATTTGGACAGCCGCGGCGCAGCATGCCGACCATGTGGGCCTCCGCGCACGTGGTACGCGGCTGGAGAAGCGCACCGCCGTAGAAGCGTCTAGTCTGCCGCTTGTTGAATATGATGGCCTGGGTCTTGTACGCGTGGTCGTCGCTCAGACGGTTCCGCGTCTTGCTGTGGACGCGGGAGCGCTGCTTGAAGCTGCGCTCCCCGGCGGAGGACGTGGGTGCAAGGGAGAACATCTGGGCAGCCACCGCTCGCAGCTCGGGTGGAGCGCCCTCGGCGTGCAAAATCCACCACACGTGCGGCAGGGACAGCCTAGATGACTCCTCGACCGCACCTGTCCGCGAGAGTGGGAAGGAACCCATCAATACCTGCGTCACCTGCATAACGACGGTGACCTTCTCCTCCTCGGAGGCGGTCCGCACGAGTCGCTTGGCCGCTTCCACGCACACCGCCGCATCCGTCATTGTGTACGGCTTTACCTTAGATGCCCGTGACATCTCGCGGAATGGTACAAAGACGGGGTCGAGGTAAAAGGAGAGCACGTGCGCGGGAGAGAAGATGGTGGCGTCCCGCAGCTTGATGAAGCCCCTGATCTCGTCACGGATAGACAATGGAAAGTTGGACGGCACCAAAGATGCCTCCAGGGACAGGACGCACGCGTGGACGCCGGAGAGGGGCGTGGTATCGGCCTGTAGATAGTTGGTGATAGCCGACAATGTGCACAATACGGGCTCCCATTGGGCCACGTTGTCCCAGTTGTCGCTCTCCATGACCAAGTCAAAAAGGAAGGGGGGGAAGTCCATGTTGATGACCCTCTGCTTGGCCTTTAACAACACCGTTGTGATCGAGCCCCGGTTCTTGAGAACACTGGTCAGCAGGGAAGCTGTTTCGGTCCACATCGTTGGAGAAAACAGCTTCAAAGTTGGCGGCTGCGGCGTCTCCGTCTGCTGTTGTTTGATGAGGTGGGCTCTCGGCAGGAGGTGTTTGTGGAAGAACTCTGCCAGCACGGTGCAGAAGGACACGACGCGCAAAACGGCTGGCATCTTGATGATATCGCGGCAGAGGTTGCTTAACGCGTGCGCAGCGCATCTGTACGCAAACGAGAACACGTCGGCTTCCAGAACCTTAGTCCGCGCGCTGCGGTTGACGTTCGGAGAGTCTGTCACAATGCCTGTGTTGTGGAAAGTCTGCCACGACTCCTCCGCGGCGCCCTCGACGAGAGACAGCTGCTCCTTGATCTTTTCGACTCTCGGCGCCCCGCGATCCGGAACGACGACACGTAGAAAGGGAGTGGAGCACCGAACAAAACACAGAAAGCTTGTTCCCCGTCTGGACCGGTCCACCCGTCGCACTGGTAGCACCCGCCTACGAGCGACGCAAGCACCGCGCGCATGGAAGCGTCAACTTTGTGGAAAACAATATTCACGTACTTGGAAGACATCACATTCCGCGACGGGGGGCGCCACACCTCCCCAACGAGCTTGGAACAAAATGCAGCCCACTCCTCCTCGTCGGTGCAATATCCAAACTTTCCGCCAGACGCAAACACAGCCTCCGCGTACGCCACATTCACCGCCTCGGCGTGGGCGGCGGACATCGACATGTGATAGGCGCTGGTAGCGGCGACCGATGACGCCACAGACCTAGCCGATCCTCCAGGCGCCGCTTCTCCCCAAGTCGCGCCTCAGCGGCCGTCAGCTTCCGGTGCGCATCAGCATTATTGGTCTTGAACTTGGTGCACAATGTAGCACAACCCCGTAGCCACGGTCCCGAGGAGGGAAGTATTCCACCGATGCCGTCCTAAGAACGTGCCCCCTATAGGATCACCCGATCCGGGAAGAGGGGCCGCCAAAGGTACAAGACAAAAGGCACGGTTTACTTGACGGCGACGACGGTGCCTCCCACCGTCGTCGCCTTTCGTCCTAAAAAGGGCGGAAACCGTTGCGTGGGCCCAATTCATCTAGTGGGAATTGGCCCGCGCCGCCGACCAACCAATGAAACTAAGTCCAATACAAGACAAGGCCCCCAATGCGATAAGTAGAGACGAGGGAGAATCCGGGCCGCGCGCCCCGCCCTGACGTGGCGGCCGGTGGTGCGGCCACGCGGCCGCGGTGGCCGCCCCACACAACCGGCGCGACCCGGCAGGTCCGCCGCCGCGGGTGTGGACCGCGCGACCAGGCAGTGTGCGCCTCCCGCCCGCCACCGGGTGGGCGCTGTCGGTCCCGCCCGTCGGGCCCGTGTGCGCTAGGACCGGCGCGTCCGCTCGTTGCCAGCACCACCCCCGCCGGGTGGTGCTACATCACCCTCTCCCCAGCAGCCGCCATCCGCGGCGGCAGATGGCGCGACCTCTACCCACGGCGGTCGCGACCCCGGCGGTGCCGGATCGAGTTGTCGGCCGTAGCGCGTCGACGGCGGCGGCGGGGGCGGCGGCCCCGGCGGGGCTGGCTACCACGGCCGCGGCAGCGGCGGGGGCGCCACGGGGTGCCCCGGCGGGGCAGGCGACGGCCGGGACGGCGGAGGCTCCGCTCGGCACGGCGGCAGCGGCGTTCGCGGCGTCCCGCGGGGTCCTTGGCATGTCGGGGAGGCGCTCCCGTGTCTCGGCGGCGGCGACGCCGCCTCCGTCGCGTACGCCTTCGCCGCCGCCGTGGTCGTGGGGCGGTCTGGCGCGTGAGGCGGCGGCGTGGGCGGCGGCCGCGACGACGCCCGGCCCGGCGGCCGCGCCGGCGCCCCATCCGGCGGCCGCGACGACGCCCCGCCCGGTGACCGCGGCGACGCCCCGCCCGGCGGCCGCGGCGCCGCTCCGCCCCTCCATCCAGGCGCTCGCAGAGGAGTCAGTGCGGCAGCACGGGTGGGCGCGACGCCCGGACCGCGATCACCTGGTGTCGACGCCGCGTCCGCGGCAGCCGACGCCGCCCGGCCTACGGGACCCGGCCCCTCCGTCGCCGGTACGCTTGTTGCCGCCGGCATCGCCGTCGCCCCTGCCGGTTGGGATGGCGGCGGAAGTCGCGGAAGCGTGCGGCCTGGATAACGCGGGCCCGTGGCCCACGGTGCGAGCTGTCTGCGGCGGCGTGATGCCGGGGCCCGGCAATGCCGCGGTTATTGACGCCGCGTGGACCCGCCTGCTGGCCGTCGGCGAGGCGGCCGGGTACCTCGAACAGGGCGCCGCGCCCAACATCCTTCTGGCCCTGCCCGGGTTTGACCGGGCGACGGCCGCCAAGTACGTCCGCCGGTTACTCCGTGTCGTGGATGTGGCCGTCTTCCTGCCGGAGCCGATGCTCGACGTGACGGAGCTGTTCTACGTGGACGGCGCCGCCGGCTACGCCTGTCTGACGGAGCTCCGCCGTCGGCTTCCGACCCTGCCCCCCACGACGTGGGGCGACCCCGACGTCGGGTTGGAGTACTGGATTGGGCGCGAGCCCCTCCTGACGTCCGTCCCGGGCGCTGGGGACGACTGGGCAAACGAGCGGGACGCCCGCATGACGGCGCGGTTGGCCCCGGTGCTCCGTGCCGGGAATGGCGCGATGCGCCTCTCCTTGCGGGAGGGTGCCGATCGGGCCTTCCTCTTGCCTCCCGCCCCGTCCGACTGGGACGTCGTCTTCGCCGCGCCGCGGCTGCTGCCGTGGTACCTCCCGCGCGTTTTCGCGCACTTGGCGCATCGCCTGGCGACGGCGACGCGGGACCCCCTGCTTGGCGTGGCCCGCCTGTCCGCCGCGTGTGCTATGTTGAGCGCACTGCTCGCCACGTACGAACGTGATCGCCGCTTGTTCCGGCCGCCGCCCTTGGCCCGGTGGGCGGTCGACCGCTTCGGCCCGACGGTTTTGGCGCAGGGTAATGCGCCCAAGGAGGCCACGCTACGCCTTTTAGTGGCGGCGTGGCCGCACGTCCCGTGGGGCGCCGTGCGCCGGCGGCTGCCGTACGCGTCGATGGGGAAGGAGCCCCCCCTCATCCCGTACGCCCACAGGGGGATGCTGCTGAGCGCCGAACGCCATTGGGTTGGGGTGCTCCCCCACGCCGGCACGCCGCTCGGCCTCGGTTGTACCGAGCGGGCGCTGCGAGGGGCCCTGCCCGCCGAACTCCCGTACGTGGACGTGGACGAGGACGGGTATGGCGAGCCGTCACCGTTGCCACCCGAGGCCGGTCGCGCGGGTGGCGCCCATCGAAGCGGGGACGCCGCTTCCGCCTGGGGCGCCGCGGTAGACACGGCCGCCGCGCGGGGCGCTGCCCCGATCACCCCAGGCGGCGGGTCGCAGCGGTCCGACCCGGCGGGCGGCAGCGTGGTCGGGCCGTCCGACGACGGGGGACCGGCGTCTCCCGGCAGCGCGGCGCCGTTGCCGGCGGACCCGGGGCGGCGCGCGTTCGCGTCCGCCGACGAGTGCGGCGTGGCGTGGGCGGCACCCGCCACGGGCCCGGGCGCCGGGAACCCGACGACCCGCGGTGCGTCGGGTGGTGGTGGCCACCCCGACCCACGCCGTAGCGGCCGCCCAGGTGACTGGGACCACGGGCCCCGTGGGGGCGGCGATCCACCCGGTGGCGGGTACCGGGAAGGGCACGGTGGCGGCCGCCGGGACGGATGGGACCGGCCGGCCGGCGGGGACGGCGGCGGTGGCGGATGGGGCCAAGGGTCGCAAGGCGACGGGGCCTCGCCCCCGGGCGAGGTTGGCTACCCCTTGTCGCGCGGCGAGCATGACGGCCGTGGGCCCCGCCAAGCCGGCCGCCGCCGCGACGGCGACGGCGAGCCTGCCGACGCTGGCCGCCGGGGCTGGGCCCCCGGCCACACGTCGCCCGCGGACCACCGCGATGCGGGCGGTCGCCCGGACGTCGACGGTGCGCGTTACGGCGAGGCGGGTCCCGCGTCCGGGCACGGCCGCGGCCGTGGCGGCGACGACCGGCGTCCGGGCAATGGCCGTGCGGGTGTGGCCGCCCACGACCGGCATGCCGCGGCCGACCACCGAGACGGCGGATACGGCGTGGTCGACCGCGGCCGCGGGGGCCACCCCGCCGACGGGGACTCGTCCCGGGCGTCGGCGTTGGCTTCCGCGGGGGTCGACGTCTCGACGCGCGACGTCTGGCCGTCGGGCCGTACGTCGCCCACACCGGAGTGGCCGCGGTCGGCACCCGCAGGTGCTGACCGAGACGCGCCCGAGGGCGACGCCACCCGAACCTTGGCGCCGTCCGCCGGGCACCGCCGGTGGCGGACCCCCGAGCCCGAGGCGCGGCGGGTCGCGCCGCGCACCGGTGCCCGAGTCGGGGGCGCTTTGCGCGGCGTCGGCGCGCAGGACGCGGCGGTCTCGGCGTTCTACCAGACGGGGGGGGCGTACGTCGCCCAGTGGGGAGCGCCACTGCCGGGCGATATCTGCGGGGCCTTGTGGGCGGAGTGGGGGTACGACCCCGTTGTGAACTGGGCGGGGGTGACCGACGCGATGGTCGGGTGGGCCCTGCTGGAGTACAGCCAGGCCGCCCGGCAGGTAGGGTCGGGTTTGGCGGCGAGCCCAACCTGGCATGCCGCCCGGGTGAACCAGGCCACTCGGGCCCAGCTGCGAAAGGGGGGCGTCCCCGTTGACAACCCCGCGTACGCGCGTCCGTGGCTAGCGGGGCGTAAACCCACCATTGGCTACCCGCGTGCACGGGAGGCCCCCGCCCCATCGGTGCACCGCCCACGGCGGCGACCGCTGGCGACAAGGGCGCCGCCCCGTGCGCGTGCCGGCGTGTCGCCGAAGGGCGCTGCCCCACGGGCGCCACGCCCACCGCGTCAACCGCCGGCGGCACGGGCGTCGCCCCATTGGCGCACCGCCCACCGCGGTGCCCGCCGGCAACAAGGGCGCCGCCTCACCGGCGCCACGCCCACCGTGGCGACCGCCTGCGACCCGAGCGCCGCCTCGATAATGGGGCGCCCCGTGCGCTCGCCGGCAACAAGGGCGCCGCCCCACCGGTGCACCGCCCACCGCGGTGCCTGCCGGCGACAAGGGCGCCGCCCGACCGGCGCACCGCCCACCGCGGCGCACGCCGGCGACCGGGGCGCGGCCCCACCGGCGCACCGCCCACCGCGGCAACCGCAGGCAGCAAGGGCGCCGCCCCACCGGCGCACCGCCCACCGCGGCGCCCGCTGGCGATGAAGGGCGCCGCCCCACCGGCGCACCGCCCCCCTTCCCCGCCCCCAACACTCAGAGAGGAGGATTATCGGCCGGCGCCCCGGGAAGGGGCGCGGCGCCGCCGCCCGGCAGGGGCTCTGCGGGAGCGGCGGGAGTGCCTGGGTCCGCGGGCACGCCCGGCGCGGCCGCGGCCGCCGCGTCGTTGTCCGCGTGGACGCCCGGGGGTCGATCGGTAGCCGTGTGCAGCAGGCCTCGTCGGCTCGCGCGCCGCAGGTAGAGCCGGAGGGTGTCGTGGGGCGCGATGAAGGCGTCCTCCCACGTAGCGTCCTCGTATCCGGTCCACGTCACTTTGACCAACAGGCGGCCGTCGTCGCCGTCGGCGTGGTCCAGGATCTGATCGATGTGATACGTCTGCCCGTCGGGGCTCGGCCCGTGGGTACGGACGGTGGCATCCAACGAGGGGTGCAGGGGCGGCTCGGCCGGGGGACCCGACGGGGCGCGCACCAGGTGCGCGATGTTTTCCCGCCGGTGCTCGCCCTTGATGTCGAGCACGGCCGTTGGCCCCTCTATGCGGATGACGCGAAAGGGGCCTTGGGCCCGGATCCCCAACTTGCTCCCCTTGTAGTCCTGATGCCGCTTGAACGCGAACCCGCCGACCTCCAGGCCGGTCGGTTGGGGCCGGATGCGTGCATCGCAGTTGCGATTATAGCGCTGTTGCGCCGCCGCCAGGGCCTCCCGGACCCGCGGGATCAGGCGCACCAAGCGCGTGAGGAACGCGGCCTGCTCCTTCTTCTCGGCGTGGGTGCCCGGTTGTGCCGTCGCTGGGTACCGGCTTGTCCGCGTCAGGTCCTTGATGGACCAGCTGGCCACCCCCAAACGGTTCACGAGCTCCAACGGGGCGACCTTGGTCGCCGCGTGCGGCTGCGTGTTGTACGCCAGCGTGAGCGCCGGCAACAGCTGGTCCCACGTCGTGGGGTGTTCGGCGACGTAGTGGTCGAGGATGCGTCCCATTGTGCGGTTGAACCGCTCCGCCTGCCCGTTCGTCTGCGGGCGCGACGGGGTGGTCACCTTGGCCTCGACGGACAGCAGGATGCACACCTGCTGCCAGAACAGCGCGGTGAACTGGGGTCCGCCGTCCGAGAGGATCCGGTCAGGTGGCCCGTAGGCCCCGATCCAGTAGTCCAGAAGGACGGAGGCGCAGTCCACCGCGCGGACCTTGCCCATCGGGATCGCCCGCACCAGCTTCGAGAAGCTGTCCGTGATGACCATGATGTATTCGTTGCCGGCGGCGGTCTTCGCCAGCGGCCCAAACAGGTCCGTCGCGACGTCCTGGAAGGGCAGCGTCGCTGGGAAGAGCTGCAGGGCGGCCACGGCCCGCAGGGGCCGGACGCGCCCGCGGGCGCAGCTTGCGCAGTTGCGGACGTGGAGCACGACGTCTGCCGCCATGCCGGGCCAGTAGTAGTACCGCCGCATGGCGGCATGCATCCGGGACTCGCCCGGGTGTCCCGCCAACGTGGTCTCGTGCTCCAACCGCAAGATGCGCTCCCGGAGGGGCGCCACCACGACGATCTGGGCCACGCCGTCGTGGGCGGCCCGCCGGCAGACGAGGCCGTCGCTGTCCTCGAAGAACGGCACCGCGCGGTCGGCGTTGAGCGCCTCGACGATCTTGTGGCACAGGGGATCCTCCCCTTGCGCCGTGGCGACCTCGCCCTTATCGATGGCGCGGGTGGTCGGTCCAGAAGCGTAGTTCGCCGTCTCCAGGCCCCTGGCGGTCTCCGCCCGCGTCAGGACGAAGACGGGGAGGTCGGTGTCCGCGGCCGAGCGGTCGGTACCTGACATCACGAGGCGGGACAAACCGTCGGCGAGCCAATGGGTTAGCCCGGGCTTGTACGCGATGTCGAAGGCCAGTTCATTCAGGCGCATGCGCCAGCGGGCGAGGCGCCCGTGTGCGGTCCCGTCAATGTTTATAAGCCAGCGGAGGCAGTTGTGATCCGTCCGGACCAAGAACCGGTCCCCCTTCAGGTAGGCTCGCAACCTGAGGGAGGCCCACACGAAGGCGAGGCACTCCTTTTCGGTCACGCCGAAGTTCTGTTCGGCCCCTTCGAGGACGCGGCTGATGTAAGCCACTGGGCGGAGTCCGCCTTCCTCCTGCTCCTGCAACAGCGCCGCGCCAACCTGCGTGCCACACGCGTCCACATCCAGCACGTACTTGTGGCCCGCGCGCGGGAGAGCGAGCACCTGAGGCTGCGTCAGCCGGCGCTTCAACTCCTCGAACTCTAACAGCTGCTCCGGCGTGGGCGGGAGCACCGTGACCGGGGCGGTCGAGCCCGCGAGGTCCGTTAGGGGGGTGGCCACCCGCGCGAAGTTCGGCACGAACCGACGGAAGACATTGCACATGCCAATTAAGCTCCGCACCTGTGTCCGCGTTGTCGGGAACGCCGCCTCCCACAGGGCCTTGGTGTGAGCCTGCAGCACGCCGAGTCGGCCGGGGGTAATCTCGTGCCCGAGGTACTCGACGGTCGTCCGAAAGAAGCGGCACTTCAGCAGAATGAGGGTGACCCCCGCGACCCGGAAAAGGCCCAAGACGGCGTCCAAGTGCTGGACGTGCTCCTCCTGCGTCTTGGAGAAGACGATCACGTAGTCCAGGTACACGAGGCAGCTCTGCCACTTGACCCCGGACAGGATGATGTCCAGCGCCCGCTGGAACGTTGCGGGCGCGTTCGTCAGCCCGAACGGCATGCGCTTGTAGTGGTAGGCCCCCTTGTGGCAGACGAAGGCCGTCTTTTCGCAGTCGCCGTCGGCGATGAGCACCTGCCAGTACCCGGCGTTGCAATCCAACGTCGAGAAGACCTTCGCCTCGCCGAGGCTGTCGATGCACTCGTCCATGCGGGGCAGTGGGTACGAGTCGCGCTTGGAGACGGCATTGAGGAGGCGGTAATCCACACAAAGCCGCAGCATCCCGTCCTTCTTGGGGACGAGGACCACGGGGAAGCCCCACTCGGACGACGTCGGTTCGATGACGTCGGCCGCTAGCTGGCGTTCGATCTCGGCGGCCTCCGCCTCGCGGGCCTTGGGCCCTGCCCTTCAGGTCGGCACGCGCACGGGTTTCGCCCCCGGGGTGAGCTCTTTGTGGTGCCGCGTGGCCTTGATGGCGCCCAGCGCCTGGCCCGACCACATGGCCTCGTGCTTGTGGAGCACCGCGCGAATGCGTTCGCGGAGGTGTGGTGCTGCTTCCGGCAACGGGACGTCCGCCACCCGTGGTGGGCCCGTGTCCGCCCCCCCCGGGGTCCCCGCTGGGGTGTGTCCCTCGGTGCCGGGGCCTTCGTCCGTGGCCTCGGGTTCCTCCGCCGGGATATGACCTTCGGTGCGCGGCACCTCGCCCGCCTGGTCCGAGAGCAACAGTTCCGTCGGGTCGCCTGCCGACGGGGCCGGCGACGCCCGACCGCCCCCGCCGGGTGACCGAGCGGCGCAGAAAGACGGCTTGTCCACAGGGACTTCGACCCGCGTCGGTCCGTCTCGTCCGGTGTCGGCCGGCGATGGTAGGGCGATGACGCCGGTGGCGAGCACCTCGACGCGCCCGACAGCCGTCTTCGGGCGGAGGGTCACCTCGCAGTCCCCGAAGTTCGAGAGCACGACCGGGAATGCGATGTCGGGCAAGATCTCGTGGACCCCGTTGGCGACCGTCGCCCGGTGCATCGTCATCAACCTGGAGGCGGCGAAGCTCTGACCCAGGCCGCCCCACGGGGTGCGCACCCAGGCGACTGTCGCCGACCGCGGAGCCAAGTGCGTCTTGTAGGCGAGCCGCAGTACGCGGGACGCCGACGCGCGGCGGTCGATCTTGTCGTCGGGGCCCCGGACGATTGCGGACGCCGTCCCGTCCCGCCAGCGTACGGCTTGGTCCGACGGCAGGATGGCGTGGGCGTGGGCGTCCAGGAAGTCGCATCCCAAAAGGACGGGGACGGAGAGGTTGGCGACCACCTGGAACGTGCAGGGCACGCTCAGCCCCCCCGCCCGGAACAGCAGGGAAATTGTTCCCGATGTCACCAGCTGATTGCCGTTCGCGTCGCGCAGCCGGAGCCCGTCCCCCGGGGAGTGCAGCGTTATCGCCTCGTGCCACCCGTCAGGCAGGGCCTCGGGCCGAATGACGCTTGCCCCTGCGCCGGTGTCGACGCCGACGGAGGACGCGATCATGTTCGAGGCGTGGCGCCCCAACGAGGCCGTGATCTTGTAGTTGTGCAACGCACCGAGGAGCATCTCGGCTTTCTCGGGCGCGGGGGCCGACTTGGGATGTGGCGGAGTGCCGGTCGGCCGTGCCACTGTCCCGGTTGCGGGAACAGGGCCCGCCCGCTCGGGCAGCGCGGCCGGGCGCGGCAATATGCGGGGACGGAATGCCGGCAAGGGCCGGACGCCCCGTCCACAGCGCCACATGGCCCGCTGTCGGGCCGCCGTGACATAGGCTGGCTGACGGGCGGGATTGAGGCGCACGGCCTCGGTGGGCAGCCCACGTAAGAGGCTGCCCCTCAGGCGTTTCCCAGGGCCTCGTCGTCGGCGTCGCCGGCCGCCTCGTCCGCGTCGTCGCCCGACCCATCGCGGGCCAACTGGCGCCGCTCCTCCTCGGTCGTCGTCCCGTCGTCGGTCTCGTAGGCCTCCGGGTGGCGCTCCACCTCGTGGAGGACGTGCACCCTCGCGGCCGCTGCCTGGGCGGTTACCGCTGCTGGCCCGCCGCCTCCCGTTGTCCGCGCGCGCCGGACCGCCTCGCGCGCGTGGCGGCCTCGCTCTTGTTGCTCCGGGGTCATGATGGGGCACTGCTCCGCCCAGTGGCCCGGGTCGTAGCACACGACGCAGGCACCACGACGGCGCGTGGGGCCGCCAGCGAGGTACCCACGCGGATGAGCGGGGTCGCGCCCGGCGTGGCTATACGCAGGGTTGGGGCGCCCCGGAAAGGGGACCCCGGTCCCCAGCCGGGTACCGGCGGTGCCGGACGCCGCGGGTCCGGGCCCGCGCGTCAGTGGCGTGGCAAACTCCGTCGTGCGTCGGTAGCCCGTCCGGGGCGTTGCGGACGGCGCCCACCCGGACGGCCCCGGTTCGCCTGGGCCGGCCAACAGGGCGTGCGGGCCCCCGGACTCTGCCGCTGCAAAGGCGGCCTGCGCCGCGTGCCAATCCCAGGGCGTGGCGGATGCGTCCACCGTGGCTACGTCCCCGTCCACCGGGGAGGAGCCTCCGAGTGCCTTGGACGCCGGGGCCTTGCCCCGCGGCGTGAGCGAAAGCTGGTTCCGGGCCGAGGGCTTCGGCGCGAGCTTGGTCTTGTGCAGGGCCCGGGACGACCTGCCCTCCCTGTCGAGATGCGCCTTCAGCTTGGTGAAGGACCGGCCGGCCGTGTTGTACTACCGCGCCGCGGCCCGGAGGGACTCCCCCACGCCCTGCACCAGGACCGCCTTCAGCTCCTTCCCATCCAGGAGGGCCCCGAGAGCGGCGCACGCAACGGGCAACGCCCCGCCACGCCACAATGCGGTCCCCGAACTGCCCCTCGGTCTCCTACGCGTGCTGCTTTGCATGCTGCAGTTCGCGGAGGCGGTCTGAGAGGACGTCTTCGTCCAAGTGCTCCTCCAGCAGCTCCCGAATGATGTACTTCAACTTGGGCTGGGCGGCCACCGCGGCCGCGTCGCTGCCCATGGGAACCACGCGGCGGACAATTACCATGGCGGTCTCGGAGACCAGCCACTGCAGCAGGTACACTGCGGCCCCCTCGGCGACGCCAAGGGCGTCGCACGAGTTCTTGAGCTTCCGCAGGAAGGTGATCACGCTCACGCGATCCGTGGCGTCCCAAAGCCGATCCTCGGTGAGCATCATCTCCTTGAGGTCACGCCGGTTGTACCGCTGCTGCGCCCGCTGGGTGCGCGAGAACCCAGGTGTGCGGTCGAGCAGACGGTACGCGTCCGTCTTGAACAGGGGGACAAACCGGGGGTCCGTGACCCGCTCCAGCCGTTGGTCGCGTCGCAGACGCCGGACCGCCTCGCCCACGATCGACTCACGGAACTCCGCCATGGTCGCCGCCGGCGCCCCCGTGTCCTCCGAGTCCGCCTCGCTATCGGAGGAGCGGGCCCCCGCGTGGACGCCACCCGCCGGGGAGGTGGCCAACCCAGGAGTCGGGGCCGCCGATCTGGCGGAGGCGCTTGGCGCCGAGCGCGGCCCCGCGCGTGCCGGCGCGGGCAGCGCTGCGGGCATGGCCGCCGAGGGAGCCGTTTCCGCGATACGGTCCCGCCAGCGGCGGAGCTACTCGAGCTCCTGCCGCATCTCCGCCATAAGCAGCTGCGACTCGGTCGTATCGGCCGACGTCTCCGGCCGGCGTCCGGCCGACCGCCTTGACCCGCGCGAGGAGCGCCCGTGACGCCCCGTGCGGGTCCCCATCTGGGCCGCGCTGCCGTCCGTTGGCGGCGAGGCCCCGCGACGGCGCTCGGCCCGCGCCGCCGCCCAACCGGAGAACGTCTCCTCCGCCTCTGTCGTGTCCAACTGCGTTCTCTCTGCGTCCGCCCGTATGCGCGCAGCGGACGACGGAGTGGGATGGTGTCCAACTGCATCCCGGCGCCGCGGCGGTGCGAACGCGCCGCCCCGGCGCGTCCGGTCCCGAGGGGTGTTCGCGGCCCCCCCCGGACCCCGTTGGGATGCGATCCCCGTCAGCCCCAGGTCTGAGGCGACGGCTCGGTTGGTCGCCGCGGGATGCGCGTGGTCGGGATCAAAGGACGACGTGCCGCGCACCGTCGCCACCGAACCACCGCCCGCCGTCGACGCCGCCGGGCCCCCTCGCCCCAGGGCGATGAGGTCTGGCAAGGACGGCAACCCGCCCCGTCCGTCCGTCCGGGCCCCGGTGGCCGCGGCGACTGTTGAGACAGCCCCCCAAGCCCGCGCAGGTAAGTCGCAGCTACCGCGGACTTTCAGTGTAATTCCGCAAGGATTTATCCGATGATTGGCATGTTTTGTATGAGACTTTGACACGCACGGTTGTGTGATCATGATGTGATTACTTGTACTTGTACTTCGAGGGCAGCTCATTTTGGAGCTGAGCTCGGGGAGATTATTGTCGGCGCGTGTGTGGTAGGGAGCGCATGTGCCCTCCGGAGGGGGGGGGAGCTCTGCCTCGGGAGGTGCGTCGTGGGCCCTGTCACTCCATGGGCGGGGGTGTGCCTGCAGGACGCTGAGAGAGGGTCACGCCGGCGTTAAGAGGCTGCGGGCCTCGCGCCTGAGACCGGTCCGAAGGAAAGCAACGCATCCACCCAACTACCTCTCGCTTCATAGGTTATGGGCCCAGCTGTCGCTGGTGGTCATCGTCGTCTTCCCTGCGGTTACTAGCGGAACGACGTTGCCAGGGTCGTGTTGCGTTCCGGCGTGCGGTGGGCCCGTGCTGCCCCGACGTCGAGAAGGTGGCGCCAGGTTGTGCCGCGGTCGTCATCATGTCGGACTTTGGCCGCTCTGGCGGGCCGCGGTTTGCGCAGCTGGACGACAACTACAAGGTTTGGGCGGCGTACCAGCGTGCGCAGCTCAAGAAGGAGAAGCTGTGGGCGGCGGTCGTGACGGACCGCCCTGCTTCTACGGCAGACGACAAGAAGCCCGACCCGGTGGTCGAGGCGTGGGACGCCATGAACGAGGCGGCGCTGGCGACCATCCAGATGTCTGTCAAGCCAGTGCACCTCAATACGGTTACCTCGGTCGACACGGCCAAGGAGGCGTGGGACGCACTCAAGGTCATGTTCGATGCGCGCGACAACGCGCAGCTGCTGCGGCTTATGGACGAGCTAAGCAGCCTCAAGAAGGGCGGCGACGAGAACATCATCAAGTTCACGTCGCGCGCCAAGATGATCCGGGACGAGCTGGCGATGCTCGGCAACCCGGTGGACGACAACACGCTCGCCCTGCGTGTCTTGTCGGGTCTTCCCGCTGAGTACGGGATGCTTCGGACGGTCCAAGAGAACAAGGACCGCAAGCTAGTCATGTCGGACGTGACAGCGAAGCTGCTTCAAGTTGAGCAGCGGAGCCAGACCGGGGGCGCGGCAAAGCCCGTCGGTGGGCTCAAGTCGCAAGCGTTTGCGGCGGCCGCGGCAAAGAAGCCGTGGCCCAAGAAGGAGATTGTGTGCTTCTACTGTGACAAGAAGGGGCACATGCAGCGCCAGTGCCGCAAGAAGAAGGCGGACGAGGCCAAGGGCTGGAAGAAGCCTGGCGGTGGTCGTCGCAACGGTGGTGACGGCGGTGGCCCGCATGCTGGGGCCGCGCTTGCCTACACGGCGTCGGCTGGTCGAGCCGGCAGCAGTAAGGCTCAGGGGGGCGCAAGCGGGTCGTCGACCTGGGTGCTCGACTCTGGCGCAACGAGTCAAATGGCGGCGGGAGACAAGGGCTTCACCGTCAAGATGACGGGGAGCGGAGCCGAGGTCACCTTGGCGAATGGTGACAAGGTGCCTATCAAGGGGCACGGGCACGTCTCCATGGACGTCGCCAACGGCAGCACCAAGAAGCGCATGGTTCTCGACGAATCCATGCTCGTGCCGGGCCTGACCAGCAATCTGCTGTCGGTTCGAGCGGTAGACCGCCGTGGCGGTGCAGTGGTGTTTGTCGGCGACGCCTGCTACATCCTCAACAACGGGGATGCGATCGGTGCGAGCGGGGTGCTCTCGAAGGCGTCGATGGTTGGTAAGGTCAACAGCCTGGAGCAGTACGCCCTAAAGGTGACGCCGGTAAAGGCGTTGGCGAGCGCGGCATCAACGCGTATCGCCGGAGAGGCGACGCTTTGGCACCGCCGGTTCAACCACTTGGGGTTCGAGAATCTCAAGAGGGCGGTCAAGATGGTCGACGGCATACCGTCGACGGTGGCAGACGCAAAGCGTGTCGACGGCACTGTGTGTGTGCCGTGCGTTGATGGTAAGATGGCGCAGGCACCACATCCGCGCTCTTCCACCAAGACCACCAAGTGTGGGCTAGTGCACACCGACATTTGTGGCCCGCTCACGGAGTCGTTTGGAGGCTCCTCCTACTTCATGACGGTGCTGGAGGACTCAACCGGGTTCATCACGGCGACGCCTATCAAGACAAAAGGAATGGCACCAGACATGCTGAAGACGCGCATCAAGCAGCTTGAGACACTGACGTCTGTCAAGGTCAAGCGCGTTCGTCACGACGGTGCCAAGGAGTACGTCACCAAGGACCTCAAGGCGTGGTACGACGACAAGGGCATTACGCTAGAACTGACGGCGCCGTACAAGGCCCAGCAGAACGGCAAGGCGGAGCGGGTGAACCGCACGCTGCTGGAGCGCATACGTGCTGCCTTGCTCGATGCTGGCGCGGAGGAGGAGCTGTGGGCTGAGGCGCTGGCCGCCGTCGTCCACGTGCTTTACAGGTCGCCGAAGGCGGGGCTGGACATGACGCCGCTCGAAGCGCTTACGGGGCGCCGCCCGAATGTGGCGGGATTCCGCGTTTGGGGGAGTCGGGCGTGGGAACTCAAGCCCAAGACACAGCAGCGCAAGCTGGAGCCGAGGACCGATGTTGGCCGCTTTGTCGGCTACGCGGTCGGTGGAAAGGCCTACCGAATCCTCAAGGACGGCTCTGACAAGGTCATCGAGCGTCGAGACGTGCTGATGGAGGAGAACCCAGCCATTGGAGTCAAGAACGCGTCGACGGCCGGCTCTAGTGCTGGTCCTTAACTCAGCGCACATAGTGACGGGGACGACAAGGCAGACGCGGACGGGGCAATTGATCTGCTAGACGCGGAAGGCGGAAGCGGAGACGAGTACGTCCCGGACCTTGAGTCGGACAGCGACGACGACGACGGCTCTCCCCACAGCCCTAGCGGCAGTAGGGACGACGATGACGGCAACGACCGCTCAACACCCGAAGTCGGGCAAGCTTCGAGCGAGTCGGCCGCGGCAAGCGACGACTACGTCAAGCCAGGGCCTCGCCGGTCAAAGCGCAAGCCAGCTCCCATGGTGTCCTGGTGGCTGAAGGACCCCAAGGCTCTCTTAGCCAGCGGGACAGAGCCGGCTTCCAAGGATGGCTGGGACTTGACCAAGCCGCCGGCAAACGAGAAAGAGGCGCGCGCTCGTTCCGACTGGCCGCTGTGGAAGCAGGCAATCAAGGAAGAGGTGGCGGCACACAAGAAACTTGGCACGTGGTCCAAGACCAAGGGCAGAAACAAGCAGCACAAGGCGGTCAAGACGCGTTTTGTCTTTGACATCAAGCACGACGCGGAAGGCAAGAAGACGCGCTACAAGGCGCGGCTTGTAGCGCAAGGCTTCAACCAAGTTCCCGGACGCGATTTCGATGAGACATGGGCGCCCGTACCCAACGCGGCGACGTCACGTGCACTCTTCGCCGTAGCGGCAGCCAAGGGGTGGGAGGTCCACCACGTTGACGTCAAGACAGCCTTCCTCAACGCGACGATGGACAAAGAGATGTACATCAAGCTCCCTGACGGTGTCGAGTCAGGGGAGCCGGCGGAGGTGCGTCGGCTCAACCTGGCCCTGTACGGGACGAAGCAAGCAGGGCGGCTGTGGGGCATCAAGCTCAATGAGGAGCTCGAGCAGATGGGAGCCACACGGTCAACGGTGGAACCGTGCCTCTACGAGTGGCACCACCCTGTGCACGGACGCGTCTTCATCCTCGTGTACGTCGACGACTTGATCGTGGCCGGCGAGAGTCTTGCTGGCGTGGCGGCCATCAAGAGTGGCATCTCGGCCAGGTTCGACGTGCGCGACATGGGAGAGGTCAAGGACTTCATTGGTATGAAGGTCATGCGCGACAAGGCGTCCAAGAAGCTCACGCTAAGTAACCCGGGGCACATCATGAATCTGCTCCAGGCCTTTGGGATGGACACGTGCACGCCCAGCAAGACGGCGATGGCGTCCGGCTTCAAGCTCAACAAGACGGGGGAGAACCTTCTTCCCGAAGGAAACCGGTACGCAGAGCTGGTCGGCTCGCTCCTGTACTTGTCGACGACGACGCGGCCGGACATTGCCTTTGCTGTGGGCGTGCTCTCACGCTTCATGTCATGCCCTGAGCAAGACCATATGCGCGCGGCCAAGGGTGTGCTTCGCTACCTTCGCGGGACTTCTCGCCTTGGTGTGGTGTACAGCGGCAACGAGCCGCTGCAAGGGTACGTCGACGCCGACTGGGCGGGCGACACCGACGGCCGCCGCTCGACGACAGGCTTTGTCTTCACGCTAAACGGCGGGCCGATCTCGTGGGCAAGCAAGCGCCAGTCGACGGTAGCTACCTCGACGGCAGAGGCCGAGTACGTGGCCGCCGCAATGGCAACCAAGGAGGCGCTATGGCTCCGCAAGCTCCTGTCGGCGCTGGGCGTCGATGGCGGGGCTGTGCCAATGGGGGAGGACAACCAGTCGTGCCTCGCGCTGGTGAACAACCCCGAGGCGACGGGGCGGACCAAGCACGTTGATGTTGCGTACCACATGGTTCGCGACTACCAGGCGCGCGGGGATGTGGCTTTCTACTTCCTCCCTAGCGCCGAAATGCCGGCGGACGGGCTCACCAAGCCACTGCCGTCACCGGCGTTCACGGCTTTCCGGGCGGCCGTCGGGGTTGGTGAAGACCTGGGCGCGGTTGCGCAGGGCGCGGAGATTGTCGCCCCCCTGCTGGGGGAGTGCTAAGGCGCCATGGCGCCACTGGGGGCGTCCAGTGGCGCAGCCACGGGTTCGCGGCAGCGGCCTCGGCCGGCTTTGCTGCGGGCCGGTGTCGGCCGTGGACGGTTGCGCGCTACCGTCCACTTGCTCGGAGCCAGCGGGCACGGCTGGGCGGGGCGCCGACTCGGGGGACGGTCGGTTGGGACCGTCCTGGTGGGCCGCGGCGCCACTGGGGACGTCCAGTGGCGCAGCCGCGGATTCGAGGTGGTCGCCTGAGTCGATTTTGGTGCAAGTCGATTTTGGTCGATTTTGGCCCGGAGCAGTAGGCCTACTGCGTCGGGCCATTCCGGCTGGTCGGGCCCGAGTCGATTTTGGGCAATTCGATTTTGGTCGATTCTGGCCCGGAGCAGGAGCCCAACTGCGTCGGGCCAAGCCGGCTGGTCGGGTCCGAGTCGATTTGGTGCAAGTCGATTTTGGTCGATTTTTGGTGGGAGCAGTAGGCCTACTGCTCCCACAGGTCGAGCCGATTTTTGGCTAAGTCGATGACCCGGGTTTCCGACCACACTTTGACGAGCCGCCGACGCGCCTGATCGTCTCCGTTCGAGGCGGGACCGGGTGCGCTGTGCTCACCTCGACGTCTGCTTCCCGTCGATGGTGATTTGCTCAACTTCGGTGGTGGTCGATTTTCCAGGTGTTACTACTGCTCGACTTGGCCGATTCTCGGGATCCGACCACTCTTTGGCGAGCGCCTGACGCGATGGTCGTCCGACCAATCGGTCGCCACGCGTCTCCGCACGTGCTGCAGTCTGTGGGGTGCTGGAAGGAGTGTTCAGACAGCCCCCCAAGCCCGCGCAGGTAAGTCGCAGCTACCGCGGACTTTCTGTGTAATTCCGCGAGGACTTATCCGACGATTGGCATGTTTCGTATGAGACTTTGACACGCACGGTTGTGTGATCATGATGTAATTACTTGTACTTGTATTTAGAGGGCAGCTCATTTTGGAGCTGAGCTCGGAGAGATTCTTGTGGGCGTGTGTGTGGTAGGGAACGCATGTGCCCTCCGGAGGGGGGGAGCTCTGCCTCGGGAGGTGCGTCGTGGGCCCCGTCACTCCATGGGCGGGGGTGTGCCTGCAGGACGCTGAGAGAGGGTCACGCGGGGGTTAAGAGGCTGCGGACCTCGCGCCTGGGACCGGTCCCGAGGAAAGTAACGCATCCACCCAACTACCTCCCGCTTCACACCGGTACACGCTACGCATGCCCAGGAAGCTCTTGAGCTCTGTCTGGGTACGAGGGGGAAGCGCCTGCGCCAGGCTCCTGATGTTCTTCTGGTTCACCAGCAGTTGTCCGGGACGGCTGACATGCCCCAGGTACTCGACTTCTTGTTAGAGCAGATGGCACTTGAAGGGCTTGAGCGACACACCAACCTTCTCCAGCAGGAGCAGAACCTCGCGGAGGTGCTGTATGTGGTCGTCCACAGTCCGGGAGAAGGCAACCACGTCGTCCGGCTACACCAGGCTCGTTTGCAACCGCACGCCGGACAAAATATTCTCTAGCGCACGTTGGAAGAAGGTTGGAGCGTTCACCTGGCCGAACGGGAGCCAGAGAAACCGGAACAAGCCCGTGTGCGACGTAAACGTCGTCTTAACTCTGTCCTCGGAGGCCACGGGGATCGTCCAGTACCCGGCGTTACAATACAGGGTAGAGAAGACCGTGGCGTCGCCGAGGGAGTCCAGGCAATCGTCCATCCTCGGGATCGGGTAGACGTCCTTGACCGTGCGCTGGTTCAGCCGGCGGTAGTCCACGTAGAACCGGAAGTGGCCACATGGCTTTGGGACGACGATCACCAGGATGGACCACTCGGCGTCCGAGGGCTCGATGACACCCAGGTCAAGCATTTTTTTGACCTGCTTCGCGATTTCCTGGCGACAGTGAGGTCGGGCCCGGTACGGACCCGAGAAGACGGGCTTGGCGTGTGCCTTGAGCTGGATGTGATGCGTGGTTGCCTCGAGCTGCCTCAGCTTTCTCGACCACGTGCCCTTGAATTGCTCCAGGAGGCTGTGTTTATTTCTATGGAGCTTCCTTGGCATGCCCGCCCAGTTCACCTCTGGCGTCTCCGGTTCCTTGGCGGGAGGCACACGCGTTGGCGCCGGCCGACTCTCCGCCTCGGCCACTATGGCCTCTTTGTCCAGCTCTGTCCGTGCCGCCAGCTCCCGCCGGACGGCCAGAAGGGCCTTCTGGAAAAGGGGTCGCGCCTCGCCGGTTGGCGGCCATGCATTCCCCACTCGGGTGCCCTTGGGAAACATGTTTGTCTTGCGACCCAGGTTGGCCAGGTGGACAGAGAATGGCTCGTGCCGGTGCACCTTGTGATTCTCGTGGCCCAAGTGCAGCCCGTGCTTGGCCAAGAACTCCGCCCAGCCCGTGATTAGACAACTGCCAGTCGACCGGGTCACCACTTGCACCTCGGTCTCGATGCCGGGGGGAAGGACCGTTGCGCCCGCCAGCGTCGGCTCGTTCGGGCGGACCCGGGGCTTGGCCGATGGCTCGTATGTTGAGACAGGCCCCCACTGACGCTGTCCGGGTGTCCGACACCTTGCGTACTTGCTGACTAAGTCCGAAAGGATTTTTCATTCGTGCTCACGCATTGCACTTCTTTGTGGCATTTCTGCAGTACTGGATGTGTACATGTGGCATGCATTGTGTACTTGTTTTGTAGTTGCGTTGGGTGACACATTTGGTGTGACAACTTCAGGAGATCCGCGTGATGTATCCGTCGATTTTGTGGGGTCGTGTATTGGAGAGCTCCACGGGGGGTGCGCCCTCCAATTGGGAGGTGCAACTGGTGCACTCGGCACGCGTGAGCGGGGGAGGAGAGCTGCTCTGGCGGCTGGTGCGCGCTGAGTCGCTTGGTGGTTATCACCGGCCCCCCGCCTCTGTCTGAGACGCCACTCCGAGTGAACCAACGCATTCACCCAACTACCTCCCGCTTCCCAGGTTATGGGCGCAGCTGTCGCTTGTGGTCATCGTCGTCTGCTCTACGGTTGCTAGCGGATCGACGGTGCTCGGGTTGTGTTGCGGTGCGGCGCCTGGTGGCCGTCTGCCCCCACGTTGTCAGTGCGGCGCTGTGTGCTGTCGCCGAGTCGTCATTATGTTGGACTTCAGCCGCTTTGGCGGGCCGCGGTTTGCGCAGCTGGACGACAACTAGGAGGTGTGGGCGGCGTTCCAACGTGCGCAGCTCAAGAAGGAGAAGCCGTGGGCGGCGGTCTTGACGGACCGCCCGGCTTCGACTTCGGACGACAAGAAGTCCGACCCGGCGATCGAGGCGTGGGACGCCACGAACGAGGCGCCGCTGGCGATCATCCAAATGCCGGTCAAGCCCACGCATCTCAACACGAAGAAGACAGTCAGTACAGCTAAGAAGACGGAGGACGCGCTCAAGGTCATTTTCGATGCGCGAGAGAACACGCAGCTGCTACGGCTCATGGACGAGCTGAACAGCCCCAAGAAGGGCGGCTACAAGAACATCGTCAAGCTCAAGCCGCGCGCCAAGATGATCCGGGACGAGCTGGCGATGCTCGGCAACCCAGTGGACGACAACAAGCTGGATTTGAGTGTCTTGTCGGGTCTTCCCGCCAAGTACGGGATGTGTCGGCCGGTCCTGGAAAACAAGCACCGCAAGCTCGTCATGTCGGACGTGACATCGAAGCTGCTTCGAGTCGAGCAGCGGACGCAGACCGTGGGCGCGGCGAAGCCCGCCAGCGGCGTCAAGTCGCAAGTGCTTGGGGCGACCGCGGCAAAGAACCCGTGGGCCAAGAAAGAGGTCGTGTGCTTCTACTGCGACAAGATGGGGCACATGCAGCGACACTGCCGCAAGACGAAGGCGAACGAGGCCAAGGGCCGGAGAAAGCCAGGTGGCAGTCGTCGCGACGGTGGCGAAGGCGGTGGCCCCCATGCGGGCGCCGCTCTCGCCTACACTGCGTCGGATGGTCAAGCCGGATGCAGCAAGGCTTATGGGAGCACAAGCGGGTCGTCTACATGGGTGCTAGACTGTGGCGCAACCAGCCACCTGGCGGCTTGAGACAAGGGCTTCACCGTCAATCCGGCGGGGAGCCGAGCCGAGATCACGTTGGCCATCTGTGACAAGGTGCCCTTCAAGAGGCACGGACGCGTCTCCATGTACGTCGGCAAGGGCAGCACCAAGAAACGCCTTATGCTCGACGAAGCCATGCTAGTGCCGGGCCAGACCAGCCATTTGCTGTCTCTTCGAGCGTTGGACCGCCATGGCGGTGAAGTCGTGCTTGTTGGTGATGCCTGCTACATTCTCAGTGACAGGGATGCGGTTTATGAAAGCCGGTTGCTCGCAAAGGTATCGGTTGTCGGAAAGGCCAACAACTTGGAGCTGTATGCTCTTCAGGTGACGCCGGTTAAGGCGTTGGCGAACGTGGCAGTAACGCGCATCGCTGGGGAGGCGGAGCTGTGGCACCGCCGGTTCAACCATTTGGGGTTCTAGAATCTCAAGCGCGCGGTCCAGATGGTCGACGGCATGCTCTTGACGGTGGCAGACGCGAAGCGTCTCGCCGGCACCGTGTGTGTGCCGTGCGTGAATGAACAGATGGCGCAGGCACCACACCCGCGCTCTTCCACCAAGACCATAAAGTGTGAGCTGTTGCACACTGATGTTTGTGGCCCGCTCACGGAGTCTTTGGGCGGCTGCTCCTACTACATGGCGGCTCTGAAGGACTACACCGGGTTCACCACGGCGACCCCGATCAAGACAAGTGCAATGGCGCCTGTCGTGCTCACGACGCGTAGAAAGCAGCTCGAGACGCTCACGGAGCACATCGTCAAGCGTGTTCGTCATGAGGGCGCCAAAGCGTACGTCACCGGAGACGTGAAGGCATGGTATGACGACAAGGCCATTACGCCGGAGATGACGGCGCCGTACAAGCCTCAGCAGAACGGCAAGGCGGAGCGCGTCAACCGCACGATGCTAGAGCGCGTGCGTGCCGCCATGCTCGACGCGGGCGCAGAGGAGGAGCTGTGGGCCGAGGCGCTGGCCGCCATCGTCCCTGTGCTCAACCGGTCGCCCAAAACGGGGCTGGACGCAACGCCGCTCGAGGCGCTTACGGGGCGACGCCGCAATGTGGCGGGATTCCGCGTCTGGGGGAGTCGGGCGTGGGCGGCCAAGGCCAAGAAGCAGCAGCGGAAGCTGGAGCAGAGAACAGAAGTTGTCCGCTTTTTTGGCTACGCGGTTGGTGGCAAAGCCTACCGAATCCTACACGTCGGCACGAACAAAGTCTTCGAGCGTCGGTACGTGCTAATGGAGAAGAACCATGCCAAGGACGTCAAAGAGGCTCCGAAGACCGCCTCAAGCGCCGGTCCGCAACTCACCGCGCAGAATGACTAAGACTAAAACAACGGTATGTACGGGGCAATCAACGTGCTCGACGATGAAGGCGAAAGCGGAGACGAGTACGCCCCGGACCTCGCGTCGGACAGCGACGAAGGCGACGGTTCTACTCACTGCCCTAGCGGCAGTAAGGACGATGATGACGACAGCAACCACTCGACACCCGAAGTCGGGCAAGCGTCGTATGAGTCGGCCGCGGCAAGCGACGACCCCGTCGAGCCGGGGCCTCGCCGGTCAAATCGCAAGTCAGCTCCCATGTTGTCCTGATGGTAGAAGGTCCTCAAGGCTCTCTTGGCCAGTGGGATAGAGCCGGCTGCCAAGGATGGCTGGGACTTGACCAAGCCGCCGGCCAACGAGAAAGAGGTGCGCGCTCGCTCCGACTGACCGCTGTGGAAGCAGGAAATCAAAGAAAAGGTGGCTGCGCACAAGAAGCTCGGCACGTGGTCCAAGACCAAGAGCAGCAACAAGCAGCACGCGGCTGTCAAAACGCATTTAGTGGTCGACATCAAGCACGACGCGGAAGGAAAGAAGACGCGCTACAAGGCGCGGCTCGTGGCTCAAGGCTTCAACCAGGTGCCGGGGAGAGATTTGACGACATGTGGGCGCCGGTGCCCAACATCGCAACGACTCGTGCAATGTTTTCATTGGCGGCCTCCAAGGATTGGGAGGTTAATCACGTCGACGTCAAGACAGCCTTCGTGAACGCCAAGATGGACAAGGACATGTACATCAACCCTCCCGACGGAGTTGAGGGCGGCAGCCTGGAGGAAGTGTGCCGGCTCAACCTCCCTCTCTACGGGACGAAGCAAGCGAGGCGTCTCTAGGCCGTCAAGCGCAACAAGGAGCTCTAGGCGATTGGAGTCACACGGTCTACAGTGGACCCGTGCCTGTACATATGGCATCATCCTGTGCACGGGCACGTTTTCATCCTGATGTACGTTGACGACTTGATCGTGGCAGGCGAACGTCTTTCTGGCGTCGCGGCGATCAAGAATGGTGTATCAGCCGTGTTCGACGTGCGCGACATGGGGGAGGTCAAGGACTTCATTGGAATGAAAGTCATGCGCGATCGGTCGGCCAAGAAGCTCACGCTGAGCAACCCGGGTCACATCATGAGGCTGCTCGAGGACTTTGGGATGGCCATGTGCGCGCCCAACAAGACGGCAATGGCGTCGGGCTTGAAGCCAAGCAAGACTGAGAAGAACCTGCTGCCCGACGGCGACCGGTACGCAGAGCTGGTCGGGTCTCTACTCTACCTGTCAACTACGACGAGGCCCGACATCGCCTTTGCTGTAGGCGTCCTCTCGCGCTTCATGTCCTGCCCTGAGCAAGACCACTTGCGCGAAGCGAAAGGAGTTTTGCGCTATCTTCGTGGCACTGTACGCCTCGGGGCCGTGTACGGCGATGAGGAGCCGTTGCAAGGCTACGTCAATGTGGACTGGGCGGGCGACACCGACGGCCGTCGTTCGACGACGGGCTTCATGTTTACCTTCAACGGCGGGCCCATCTCGTGGGCGAGTAAGCGCGAATCGACGGTGTCCGCGTCGACGGCCAGGCCGAGTACGTCGCCGCCTCAATGGCAACCAAGGAGGCGCTGTGGCTGCGCAAACTGCTGTCGGCGTTGGGCGTCCCTGGAGGCGCCGTGCGAATGGGGGAGGACAACCAGGCATGCCTAGCGCTCGTCTAGAACCCCGAGGCAACCGGGCGGACGAAGCACGTCGACGTCGCATACCACATGGTCCATGACTACGAGGCGCGCGGGGAGGTGGCTTTCTACTTTCTGCCCAGCGCCGAGATGCCGGCTGACGGGCTCACTAAGCTGCTGCCGACTCCGGCATCCACGACCGTTCGCGCGGCCATTGGCGTTGCCGCCGACTTCAGCGCGGCAGACGCGGTGCAGTGCTAGCAACTTTTCATCGGATCAAGGCGCGCCTGCCACGTGTGCGACACGTGGAGATCCACGTGTGGACCACATGGCAGCCACGTGTCCCAACGGAAGCGGCTGCGGACGGCACCAGAGTTAAAGCGGTTTCACTCTGGTTGAGGTGCCACGTGGCGCACACGTGGCGCCCACCAGCCCCGAGGCAAGATATAAAAAGCACTTTGATTCCCGGACCCCCCTCTCTGGGCCACCTGGGGGGGGGGTCACGGTTTGCCGCGGATGCAGCTACTCTTCTTGAGGAGGCCCTCGGCGGTGCTGTGGCATCCTTTTTGCGCGTCCTCGGGCCACGCGGCGGCCGTGCGGCCAATTTGTCGTCCTGATTGACTGACGGAGAACGAGTGTCAAAGCGTTTTAACCATAGGATGGCCGACTGAGCAGATGGGGCCAGACTCTTTCCGGAGGCCCTCGGCGGTGTTGTGGCGTCGTTTTTGCGCGTTCTTGGGCCATGGTAAGCCCGTGCGGCTGATTTCTCGACATGGACGGCTGACTAAGAACAAGAATTAAGGCGCTTTAATGCTCGGACCCCAACCTGGGTGTCCGCGACTTGGAGCGCCAACGTGATCTCCGCCGTCTCTTCGGGCCGAGCTACCCCTCGAGACATCCTTGCCGGACACTGGGGGGCTGGCGGGAGTCTTGAGGCAGCCTCCCACTGACCACGTCGGTAAGTCCGACTCCTGATGTACTGCCAGTATAAGTCTGGATGTACTTATGTGCATGGTTGATGCTTGGTATTTGATGTGCGTAGTTGGCGGTATGTGCGCATTGGAGTTGTGAATGTTTTGTGTAGTTCTTTTATACTTGTGGGGGTGACATCTTTGGTGTCGCATTCTCGGGAGATCGGTGTGATTCTCGGTTTGGCTTTGTGGGGCCGCGGGATTGTGAGCTCCACGGGAGGTGCGCTCTCCATTTGGCAGGTGCACGCTGTGCCTTCGGCACGCTTGAGAGGGGGCCGAGAGGCGCTCTGGCAACCTGAGCGCATGGGGTCGAGCAGCCGTTATCTGTGAGCACTCCTCCGTCTGCGGTCCTGTTCCGAGTAAAGTAACGCATCCACCCAACGACCTCCCGCTCTACACGGTCCTTGCTTTCCTCCTTCCCTGACCACCCCCGTGGGGTAGTACTACATCCAAGATACGCAAGATCTCCACGCTCACCAAAGAACGGGCGCTACCCGTACACTGCTATTCGTACGTCAAGCTGACCGAGGGCACCCAAAATAATCTCCTGTCCGACTAAGAATCAGACACTGACCTCACCGACGTCATCAAAGACCCCAAGAGCCCGTACGAACTAAGAGATGGGCCGTTGACAACATACAACCATGTGTGCATTTCCAAGGGTCACCTCCGCAGCGTCATCGTACACGATCATCAACATGTCCCAAGTAAGGGACACATGGGCGAGCGCAAGACAACCAAGAGCCTCGCGGCCAAGGCTTTCTTGACATAAATGCGGAAGGATGTCAAGGACTATGTGCAGAGCTGCGACATGTGCCTAAGGACTAAGAGCACCACACAAGCTCCATTGAGACATCTTCAACTTCTAGACCCACCGACGGAGCCGTGCCAAAGTGTGTCTATGGATCTCATCACGTTGTTACCACGGACGCCACGCGGTGACAATGGCCAACTCGCGGTGGTCAACTGGCTCACCAAGATGATGCTCATTGCTCCAACGAGACCTAAGACTAGCGCTGATCAAGTTGCCCAACTGCTCTACGACCACGTCTACCGCTGCTTAGGACTCCCATCCGATACCATTTGCGACCGGAACCCAATCTTGATGTCCCGATTTTGGCGAACACCCGTCGATAAGACTAATGTGAAGCTTCGTCCATCATCGGCCTACCATCCACAATCAGACGGTCAGTCCGACATCATGAACAAGAATATCTAGGAAGTGCTGCGGTGCTTCTTCAACCACAATAAAAGCAATTGGCACGCCTTCCTCACGACGTAGAGGTCGCGTACAGCCACTCTGTCAATTCTGTGACTACCTATTCGCCGTTTTACCTGTTTCATGGGTTTGAACCGAACATTATGCCGTTTGACACCCTTCGAAGCCCAATTGACAAGGTCCCAGCGCTTGCGGAGTGGCTTGCGGCGCTATGAATCGCCCACAAGAAATCCGCTGCTTCCATTCGGAAGGCAAATGCCTACCGGTCCGAGTACGCGAACAAGTCCCGCAGGGAGTACACCCTCTCTGTCGGGGATTTAGTCCTCTTTAGCACAAAGCACCTGATGCCCGAGTCCTACCAAGGAGTCCGGAAGCTGATGCCCAAGTGCTCTTCTCCGTACACGATTATCGAAGCTGTGACGTCGGTTTCATTCTAGCTGGATCTCCCGCCAGCAGGACATGAGCGGAAAGTCCACAGTGCCTTCCGTTCCAGCCTCCTTTAGCTTTACTGCGAGGATACCAGGTTTTCTCGACGACGTATGCCACGGCCTTCCGTGACGCTTTCCGAAGGCACCGTCGAGTACGAAGTAGAGCGCATCCTCCAGCAGCGTACTCGTCGTCGCCGACTGGAGTACCTGGTCAAGTGCAAGAGCTACCGGGACACTGAGAACTCCTGGGTCCCGCGCCACGACATCAAAGCCCCGGCGCTTCTGGCCGCCTTCTGCGCTTCCGGGACCGCTTAAGGGGCGGGAGGTGTAAGGGGTCGACCCTTACCGTGCATTTCGCTGTTGTCACATTCCTTCCACCCGTGTCACAAGTATCCGCAATTTCCAAACTCTACTCCGCTCAAGATTGCCATCGGTTCTTGAAACATCCCGATCTCACGACATGCCTCAATGGCCGATAGCCTAACCGGTTTCGCCCAAGACTCTTAATGCAGAGATCAAGGTTTCCATTTGGCGGACTGATGCTGACAGCGTTCGCTGCTGATCGTGACGTGCACGCTCGGTGCGCCTCGACGTGTCTGCTGCCGGCAAGGCCCCGAGGACACTGGGCATGTCAAGGTGTCCGCTCGTGTGGTCCAATCATGGGGCTTCATCCTCGGTTGACATTGCGGAACGTGTCAGGGCGGACAAACGTCACGGTGAACGCCCGGACATGCCAAGGCGCGTAGCCGACACATCCAATCACGGGCCTTCAACCGTTGCTTGAGCGGCTGATCAGGACGTGCCAGCACCAAGGCGCGCGCACGTCACAGTGTCCGCCCCTGTCAATCCAAGCCGTTCAATCAACATGCAAACTGGCGACCACTGGCATGTTCGGATCAAGACAGGGCCGGGCTCGCTCAGTGTGCGAGCACCCCCCCGAGCATTCCCGCCCAGGGGGCTGCGACCAACGGCCATTGCGGAGTAGCTGGTGCCGTACCGCGCATGAGGCTAGGCGAACGGCTCTCTGAGGGGCCCCCCGTTGGTATACGTACGGTGTGACAGAAAGCGAGAGGGGAGGGACAGGAGACCAACCTGCGATCAACAAAGACTTTCGCACCTAAGAATCCACAGACCTGCCGACGTCGCACGCATCCGCTTCGTGCGCACGTTCTCGGCGGAACCGTGTCGTGCTCATCCTCTTCGTGCGCGCCTACTCGATGGACGTGTTCTCCGTGCGGCCTCCCGCCCTACTTCGACGAGTACGCTGGCTTGGCGCGTGCGGCCCCTTCCAGTGCCGCAATGTGCGGCTGTCATCCCTGCGGTGATGACCGCGTGGCGATAGAAAAATAGCTACAACCGTAGCATCACCGCCAATTCGTCATCACCTCTGTTATTTCCCCCCAACATCCCGCGCTGTTCGACCCCCCGTATCTCTCAGCCTGCCGCTGCGTCCAACCTATGTCAGCGGGTTCAAGCACATCGCGGATGCACGTGGGTGAGGCGGGGTGGACTTGTGTCGCCCAATAGTTCCATCAAAACTCATTTGGGAACTCGATGGCGTGGTGCAACACATTCGCAGAGGTCTTGCGCAAGAGTTGAGGATAGCGACCATCGCTCTTTTCAGCATCTCGGGCGGTCGCCACATCGCGTATTCACGTGGGTCTGCGGGGTAGCGTGGGATTAATGCCGTTGATTACTTAACCTTGTAAGTTACGACCGACCGCAGACACACAATAAAGAGATTTCCATCGTCCAATGAACGAGGAGGGATAATCTTTGTTTGGATGACATCTGAAGGACAACCGGAAGCGCCGACGACAGCGAGCCCCGGGCTCAAGGTGCTTTCGTATGATGGAAGATAGTAAGGCGTTGTCGATCGACCGGGGGATCCAAAAGGATCGAAGTAAACCGCGCAAAGAAGGAAGAATAAAGAGAAACAGTTGTACAAGGCCAAAGCAACCCCCCAAAGGGTAAGCCACAAGCTGGTTCATACCTCCTCATGAATACCAACCAGTTCAGGAGGCCAGAATCGGCTGATTCTTAATTGGCCACGAGATATGCTACATACCTCCGTTATAATATTCGAGCCGTCCCGGCCAGTGGGTGCGAGTCGGCGATCCGCAACCACAACTGCCATAGGCGAGAGCCAATCAGATTTCAGGGACTGACGCGCTGGTGTCCCGGAAGGCGTTCCGCCAACGCAGAGGCCTGCGATGAAGGCTCCACGCGGGACGTGATCGTCTCGCGCGAGGCGCGGTCAGCAGGCGCCTGTGGGCGGAGCGGTCGTGTAGAGCCAGACGGGCTCCATTCAGGCCGAGCGCCACACCAAAGATGTGGTCGGGCGCTCAGCCGGGCAGCGCCTATGAGGGTGCAACCGGGCGGCCCGATCCGGCCAGTGAGGGCGGATCCGGGGTCTGAGGCAAGGGCTTACACAGGCGCAGGCCGCGGTGGCCGGGCCTGCCGCGACGGTATATACACCGTTGCGGTGGGCGTGACTCAACGCGGGCTGTCTCTCCAAGATTTTTTATCACTTGCACAGCCCCAGTGGGCGACGAGGACGTCGTAGTGACCAGCGCGTACGCACTACTGACCCTTGGGTCCTTCTCTGGCCGCGAGCTCCCTTCGTCGTGCGTCGCGGCGGGGACTATTCACCGTCTCGTCGTATGCGTGGGCGGGGCGCGTGCGTGAAACACGTACGGCCAGAGGAGGGGCGGTGTCAGGCCTGCAGGCACGGTGGAGATCGGTCAGCCGCTTGGATCATCAGCGGGCGGACATCTTGGTCACCAGGTCGGTCGCCAGTGCTCTTGCGGACGGTGGCGCGGCGCGCCGGTCTTTGTCTTGTGGTTGGCTCCTATGTGGGGGGTCGCCGGCTCAACGCCACAAATTGGGATGACAAGCGATGCCTCGGGCACCTCCCGCGATGTGGACATGGCCGATTTGGCCGAGAAAGCGGGAGCACCGGGCTATGCGGTGGAAGGGGGCGCGACACCGGCAGGCGGTGCGTCCGAAGGGGTAGGGTCTGAGAAAAGTGGCGGCGCGTCGGCCGGGGACCGTCGTCAAGATGGCAATGCCAACGTCGGCGACGGCAAAATTGTCAAAGGCGTCGACGGCGACGCTGCAGAAGACGGTCGCAGTCATACCAGTGGCGCACGTGGCACTGGGGCCAGTTGGGTCTGCAGCGTGGTGCGATGGACCGAAGGCCGGCATCCCCTAGTAAGCGAGGGGCCCGTGCCAGTTAGCCGGATCGACACAAGCTCCCCATCTTTGGGTACGCGGTTGAACATCCCCCAAGTGGCGGACGATGTTCTCTTAGACGCGGCCGTGACCAACCGCTGGGTGGCGTTAACTTGCATCGACCAAGGCCGTTGGGGAAACCTGCCCGGCCTCGTGTACGTGTTGGAGACGGCGTACAAAGACCCCGTTGACGAACGCTTGTCGGAGGCTCATGGCGATGCCAAATTTGGGAACCAGGGCAAGCCTCACCAGGCGTACGAGGTTTTGGCGTTTGCCAACGAGATCATCCGCTTCGGAGTTCCCCTGCATATTTTTCACCCTCACCTCGACGGATAAACGCTGCTCTTCTCCGTCCCCAACTGTGGGTCGTTTGAGGTCGCCGCCAACGACTTCATGCGTCTTCGTCGGGCTTGGCCGGAAGCCGTCTTCCTGTCAAGGTCCGTGGCAGACGAGTTGGCGGTGCCGTTCGCCCAAAAGCCGAGATTGGGTGACTACCTTGAGTGTCTCATCAAGACGGCCAAACGTTTTCGAGCAGGATTTCCAAGAGGAGAAATCCCAGATGCCTCTCCCGATCTTGCCGTGCCCGTTCCGAGCGCCGAGTCATCCAAGCGCCCATCGGCGGGCTCATGATGCTGCCATCGTGACTTCACGCGGCCTCATCCGCACCGCTTGGTGTTTAAGTGTTGTTCGGGCCCCTCGGCACTTCGACCTGTCGCGCTGGTTTTTCAAGCAACCGCAGCGGTGGCATGACCGGGAGGTCTGTGTGGGATTAATGACGTTGGTTAGTTAACCTGGTTAGTTGCGACCGACCGTAGACATACAATAAATAGAACACTATCGTCCAAGGGACGAGGAAGAAGAACCTTTGTTTGGATGACATCCGATGTGGAACCGGGAGTGCCGACGACGGCGAGTCCCGGGCCCACGGTGCTTTAATATGACGGAAAGTAGTAAGGCAGAGTCGATCGACCTGATGATCCAGAGGATCGAAGTAAACCGCCCAAAGAAGGAAGAATGAATAGAGACAGATATACAAGGCGGAAGTAACCTCCCAAAGAGCAAGCCACAAGCTGGTTCATACCTCCTCATGAATACCAACCAGTTACGGGGGCCACAAGTGGCTGAATATCAATTGGCCAAGAGATATGCTACATATCGCCGTTATGAGATTCGAGCCGTCCCGGCAAGTGGTCGCGAGTGAGCGATCCGCCGCCACCAGCACCATAAGCGAGAGCCAACCAGAGTGCCGCAATTGACGCGCGGGTAACCCGGGAGGCTACACGTACGGCCAGTGGAGGGGCGGGTTCAGGCTTATAGCCTCGGTGGAGCTCGGCCCGCGGCCTGGTTCTCAGTCGGCGGACCCCTTTGGTCATCAGGTCGGCCGCGCCTCGTCGTTGCGGGCGGTGTCGCGGCGCGTCTGCCTTCGTCTTGTTCGTTGGCTCCCCTGTGGGGGGGCGTCGGCTCAACACCACACGCCGGGATGGCGAACGATGCCCTGGGCAGCCCCCGTGATGTCGACATGGCCGACGCGGCAGGGTCGGCGGGGGCACCGGGCGGTGCGGTGGATGGGGGCGTGACGCCGGCTGGCGGTACGCCCGGAGGGGTGGGAGGAGAAACAAGTGGCGGCGCATAGGACGGGGGCGCAAGTTAAGATGGCGGTGCCAACACGGGCGGGGCCGGCGGCTACCAGGCCGTCAGCGATGACGAAGAGGAGAACAGCCGCAGCGATGCCAGCGACTCCAGCGGCTCAGAGGCCGACCGGGTCGAAGGCTGGGTCGGTTGGACCGAAGACCGGGCTCCCTTGGTTGACCGGGGGCCTGGGCCGGTGAGTCGGACCTGCGTCAGCCCACCGTCACGGGGGACGCGTATGGCGGTTCCCCAAGTGGAAGACGAGGTCTTCTTAGACGCCGCGATCACCAACCGCCGGGTGGCGATGATGCGCATCGACCAAGGTCGTTGGGGCAATTTGCCTGGCTTCGGCGATATCCTTCAGACGGCGGCCAACGACCACGTCGATTATCGTCTGCCGGAGGTGCATGGAGACGCCAACTTTATCAGCCAGGGTGAGCCTCGCCTGGCGTACGAGGTCCTGGCGTTTGCCAACGAGGTCATCCGCTTCGGCGTGCCATTGCATGCCTTTCACCGGCGTCTCTACGCGTGGGCGTTGCTCTTCCCGGTCCCCAACTGTGAGTCGTTTGAGGTCGCCGCCAACAACCTCGGGCGTCTCCGTCGGGCCCGGCCAGAGGCCGTCCTCCGGGCAAGGTCCGTGGCGGACGAGTTGTCGGTGCGGTTTGCCCAAGAGGCGGGCATGGATGAATACCTTGACGGCCTCATCAAGGCGGCGGGTGGGTCCGATCAAGAGCTCCAAGACGACAAGGTCGCTGTGGCGCTACCCATGATTTCATGCCCGATTCGGGCGACGAGTTTCCCGAGCGCCCATTGGCGGGCCCACGACGCAGCCGTTAGGGTCTCCGAGGGTCTCATTCCCACCGCTTGGTGTTCCAGCGTGGTGCGTGCCCCTCGGCATTTGGACTTGTCGCGCTGATTCCCCAAGCGCACGTCATGGTGGCAAGATCGGGGGATCTGGTCGGAGGTGCCGTACGCCGTTACGTACATGGCGCATCGCCTGGTCGATGACCTGAGCGAGGTTTGGGCGCATGTCCACTCGAAGTACCATTACTTCTTGACGGCCGGGTGGGTGAACACCCTTCTGACGGACACGATCCTCGTCTGGATGGACGAGTGGGCGCTCCGCCGTATGGCGTCGCTCGACTTGAGCCTTATGGCCGCGGGGCCGGGGGGCCAGACGATGCTTGCGACGTACCGTTTTATGCTCAAGGCGATAGACGTGTTCCATTGGGCGTTGGTGGTCCGCGACGTCGTGCGTCGAGATGCCCAGAGCCGGCAGGCTCGCCAAGTGCGCATCCAACTGGACGACTCCGCAACTTACGGGTTCGTACTGAGCCATCCTTGTCGGGGCTTTGATTGGCGTCCCGCTCCTGGCAGTGGCTTGACCCCCTCGGGCTTGCCGATGTTGGACATTGGTGTTGGTGGCCTCGGCCGAGGCGGTCAAGGCGATCAAGGTGATCAAGGTGGTCAAAGAGGTCAAGGCGCCGGCCATACCGGCCTTGGGCCCAATCGTCAGGATTCTTGGGCAAGGGCGGTGGCCACACGTGGGGGCGCGCCGGCGCGAGTTGCTGATCAAGAGGCTCCTGCCACCGAGCGCGTGTGGACGTCGGACGCGGCGTACAACTCGGCGGTGGCCTTGTCCAGCTCCGGGCCGGTGGAGCAAATGGTCGATGACCGCGTCCCGCGGGGCACCACGGCGGCGGCTTTGGCCTGCGCGTGGAAAACGCAGATGGAGGCCCTGCGTGGAACGGTTCGCTACGCCGATGTTTTGACCCTGGACGAGGCGATGCCTCTCATTGCTGGCACCATTGGGCAGGCCACGGACTCGGGGGTCGCCTTTGACGAGTTCCACCCAGCGGTTGATCGTCTGCGCCCGTTAGAGGTGGCGGCTGTGTCTCCTGCGCGGTTTAACGCTGGGGCCATCCTTGGGCGTCGCGCCTCGCGGGACGATGTCTTTGACGACGAGGAGGACACGCGCGGGCGGCGCCGTCGTAGTTCCTCTGTGGAGGGCGGGGCTTAGTCGACGACTTCCCGGGTGGGGGTGTTGGGCTGTACAGCCTAGAGGGTCCTGTGTGTTATGTTGCACCAGGTGGCGTTCGCCACGGGTGCCATGTGGAGGCGAGCAGCTTTGCTCCGCCCGCAAGTGGGTTGCTGTCGTATTGACAGATAGTGCATTGGTTGTATGTCAAAAACTGTCACTTTTTTAACGTGAAAGGCGGTTAGCGCCCAGGTTGTTTGTGCGTTCTTGTCATCTGGCGACGGTGCCAGGACATGGTGCACTGCACTGGCGGACTTGGCGTCCACGTACCATGTGGCGTTCTCCCAACGCGGGGTGACCAACGTGGCCTCTGTGCCTTGCTATATGAGGTCTTCCACGGTGGTGGTGAGGTCATGGACCGCGGGTCATAGAAACCCGTTGTGGGCAAGAGGTGCTCCATGGGGTTGGACAACCATGTTGGTGGTCGCCGTCGACCAGGTCGGAGGTGGGGGCCATATGTACGTGTACGGTCGATACCATTCCCGTATCTCAGCATAGTGCTGAAGAGCCAGCTATGGCTTATGGGCGATTTTACACGTACCGGTGGGTAGTGTCAATCGAACTATATTGCTGATCCCCCAATTCTGTCCTGGTCGCCAGAGACAGAGACTGATTGTAGCCAGAGTGCTAATCTGTCACGCCAAAAGTTAGCGCATGTTTTGGCATCTTTCAACATGCGATTGAAGAGAAAGTACGGCACTTCCTGGCAAGTCGCGTGGACGCTAAGAGAGACAAGCTGTCCTGTGCTCGCCCGGCGTGGCCGCAGGTGACCGCTGCTCCACGCCCACGCCATCGCTCGTCATCCTCTTCACAAGGCTCATCACTGTCGCCGTCTGTTGACATGGGGTCAGCAACTCCCCAGGACCAGTCACACCGGTCATGTGGCGTAATTGGTTTTTCGACCTCAACAGGTTATGGGCGCAGTTGCGCGGCTGACTTCACAACTGGAGACGCAGGTTCGAATCCCGCGGCTTGCCCCACGGTTTTCGGGGCCGGGTTGGAAATTGCAAGGAGGCGATTTTGAGTCAATGGAAGGATGGTTCCTGGTCGCTGTGGAGTTCGGGGGAGTGTTGACATGCGGTCAGCAATTTGCCAGGACCAGTTACAACGGTCATGTGGCGTAATTGTTTTTTCGACCGCAACACCGTCCCCGCCGTTGTCCTCGTTCATCGCGGCGAGGCCGCGCGTTCGGGCACCCCAACATTGCCGCGAACCAACCATGCCAAATATGGCAGATGTCGCATGAAACGTCGTGTCACCCCAGCCCACAGAAACAGATAGGGACACCTGCCCAGCTGAGGGAACCCACCCGCACACCCTTGCTCTACTCTCGCCCGGTGACACGGTCACCTAGGAAAACACC
>Ga0209093_1000151_pt1 | contig 35456 bp, 22 predicted proteins | sample SidtaG_4_FD_187450 | JGI IMG/M metagenome (GOLD analysis project Ga0209093, IMG submission 187450) | Marine algal microbial communities from Sidmouth, United Kingdom - Sidmouth_Male1 metaG (SPAdes) (version 2) | ecosystem: Host-associated > Algae > Red algae > Unclassified | place: Sidmouth...
TCTCTTTCGGACTTGAAATGTAGACGACAAGATTCTTCACTATCAAAATGGGCTGTAAAACTAAAGATATTCATGGTTAATTTTTACACTAAAATAAGGCTTTTTATTTAAATATTAGTGATTACGGATATTCAAAAAATTTATATTCTTTATCAAATTAGAACTAAATAATAATTATTTATCGAATTTTAAGTAGTCCTAAAAAGGGAAATTCTATATTAACAGTAATCTTAAAATGAATTAAAATTGTATATATATAAGTGCTTATATTTTAAAAATTAATAATTAAATCTGTTTATATTGTACAATTGATAGAAGTTTGATTTTGGAATTGCTTTGTGAAATTTTGTATGTATATTAGTTAAGTGTTTGTCTTTGATGCTTTTGAGTGTTTTTAATTAAGACTAATATTTCTCAATATGAAAAATACAATAAACTTACCAGTTTTTAATATTGCAAATTTTCAAGATTATAATAATTGTATGAAGTTTGTAGATAATTTTTATATAAGACCGTTTAGTGATCACCTTAAAGTGAATAGGTTTATAGAAAAACCACATGGTCATGATTTTTACTTAGTGCTATTAATTACAAAAGGAATTGGTACGCATTACATAGACCATAAAACCTATAAAGTTGAACCTGGTACTTTCTTTATTGTTTCCCCTGGGCAGGTTCATTGTTGGGATCTTTCTAATCAAACAGATGGCTATGTTATGTTTTTTAAAAAGGAATATTTTTTACTAGATTTTAATCATGATAAACTCACAAAACTTCCTTTCTTAAAATCATCTTCAAGTGTTCCATATTTGAAATTAAATGATGGAGAATTTAATGTTTTAAAAGATTTGTGTATTAAAATAAATTTAGAATATCAGAATGGTAAGTTTAAACATCACGAAATGATTCGGTTGTTTTTAAATGTTCTATTTGTAGAATTGTCTAGAGTTTATGAACGTGATAAAGGAGAAAGAACTGTATACTCATATGATTTGATGCAATTGAATCGTTTTGAAATTTTGATAGATGGGCATTTTAAAGAACATAGATCATTAATTTGCTATGCTGAGGATATGAATATTTCTTTAAAACAATTGAGTTATTTGTGTAAGAAAACTATTGGAAAAAAACCTTCTGAAATTATACTGGATCGTATTGTTTTAGAGGCTAAAAGATTGATTGTTCACACAGATTTATCTATTAGTAGTATTGCAAGTGAGTTAAACTACAGTGACAACTCTTATTTTACTAGATTTTTTAAAAAGGAATGTGGAGTTACTCCAGATCAGTACAGACAAAAAATTAAAATTCGTAGTTAAAATAGATGGACGATATATTCAGATTTTTCCTTTAGCTTTCTTTGATAGCTAGTCATTAATGCTAGCAAACCGTTTTCCATCACCCCGTTTTCATTAAATTACCAGTTTTCATTTCCGTAAGAAGCATACCATTGACTTTTGTCACTGTGACACTCATTTTGTAATCTTACAGTAATTTTATTTTTTGAAATAGTTCATAATTCTTTTAATTTTGTAATTTGATTCTTTGTTCCATTTTTCTATTAAAAACAACTTTTTTCCTTTCATTGACAAAAAGATTCCTATTTCTTCATTCTGTATTGGAAGTATAAGAAGTGCTGCTTTTTGTAAGTTCTTACTATTCCACGAATTTTCTGCTAACTGAATCCTTTCTCTAGCGTTTTTAAGCTAAAAGAAAGTAAAGGATGCTTTTTTGTTTATTTATATTAGATTTTTTATAAATATGAATAACCACAACAAATATATGATGTGGTTATTTCTAAAATTAAATAGCAACGTTTGTTGCAGTAACAACTTGAGTGTAGCTGATTATTTTACTCTAATATCAAAACTGTTTACGTATTCTTCTGGTTTGTTTGGATCAAATTCTTTCCCCATGATATAGTGTTTCTTGTAAGTTGTTGCTGGAGCATCATACCCAAGTTCTTTTAGCTTGTTGGCACAATCCGTAGCTAGATAAACTTGTTCAGCTATCTTTTTATAATCCATATCCTCTTTAACATATCCCCATCGTTTCATTTGTGTTAATATCCAAACTCCCATAGAATGCCATGGGAAAGGATCAAAATCAATACGATCTGGTTCGTCCAAAACATTTCCTAAACCATCAGCATATTTTCCTGTAAGTACTTGAGCAATTACCGAACTTGGTTGATTTAAGTAGTTTTTAGGAGCAATAGCTTCAGAAATAGCAGCTCTATTCTCTTTTTTAGAAGAGTACTGAGTAGCATCAATAATAGCACTAAATAAGGCAGCATATGTATTTGGATTGTTTGTTACAAATTCCTGACTACAAGCAAATGCACAACAAGGGTGACCTTCCCAAATATCTTTAGTTAACATGTGAAGGAAACCAATGTTTTCGTAAACAGCCCTTTGGTTAAAAGGGTCTGGCGATAAATATCCATCTAAGTTACCGGCTCTTAAATTTGCAACCATTTCTGGTGGCGGAACTACACGAATTTGAATGTCTTTATCTGGATCTAGTCCATGTTCCGCTACATAATATCTTAATAAAAAGTTATGCATTGAATATTCAAAAGGAACTCCAAATTTAAAGCCCTTCCACATTTTAGGATCTCTCTTGTTTTTATGTTTTAAGTGTAAACAAATGGCTTGTCCATTGATGTTTTCTACTGCTGGCATTACGTAAGGTGCAGATACAGAACCTGCTCCCATTGTCATTGCTAAAGGCATAGGTGTAAGCATGTGAGAAGCATCATACTCTTTGTTTAAACTTTTATCTCTAGCAACTGCCCATCCAGCAGTTTTAATCACATCAACATCTAAACCGTATTTTTCATAAAATCCCATAGGTTTAGACATAATAATAGGAGTAGCACAGGTAATAGGAACAAAACCAATATTTAATTTTGTTTTTTCTAATTTAGAAGCACCCATTTTAGTGGCACCACCTGCTTGTACTTTCTTTTTGGTGTCATTAACACAAGATTGCAAAGCACCCAAAGGAATGATAGATAGTAGTGCTGCTCTAAAAGCACCAGCTCCTACAGTTTTTATAAATTGTCTTCTTTGTACATCATTTCCTCCAAATATTGATTTTACGATAGAAGTTTCTACAAAACGGTTGACCATTTCTTCATCTGTATGAGGAAGGTTTTGCACCATTTTTTTATCGGAATGACATGATTTACAACTACAACCTGCTCCGTGTGACAGGTCTGAGTTTTCGTTAAACGGATCATCTAAGCTATTTACTGGCATGATTTATAGATTTAATTAATAAGTTAGTAAGTGTGGATTACCATTTTTTATAAGGAAGAAATTTACCATTCATGGTAATTTGAACTCGATCTCCTTTAGGATCTTTAACTTTGTCTACATCTAGTGTAAAGTCAATAGCACTCATAATTCCGTCTCCAAATTTTTCATGAATTACTTCTTTGATACTAGGACCATATACATAAGCGATTTCAAATAATCTATAAATTAGTGGGTCGCTAGGTACAGTTTGTCCTTCTCCTTTTAAAGGGAATATTTGTAATGCTTTTTTTATACTATCATCTAAGTCTAGAGCCTTTGTAACAGCAATAGCCTCTTCTTCATTTAGTGAGGCAGAACCTAAGCAGGCTGCAGCAACACATACAGGGTTTAAACCTGTGACAGTTGCTAAATCTGCCCAAGACACTTTTTTGATTAACTTTGTGTCTAAAATAATTTCGGTCATTTGTTTTTTGTCCATAATTTTAAATTTTAAAGGTTTAATTCGTTTTTTTCTAGTTGAAGTTTTAACTCATACGGATCTACTTTTATAGGAAGTTCAGACTCTTTTAAGGTTCCGTCTTTTAACTTTTGATTGATAGTACCAGATTGGTTGACTAGAAAATCTACCAGATAATTTCTGATATCATAATAAGCTGGATGATTTACTATAGTTGATCTATTCCTAGGTTTTGGAATATTAACAGTTACAATTTCAGCAACTCTTGCTTCGGGACCATCAGACATCAGCATTATTTTATCAGATAATAAAATAGCTTCGTCAATGTCGTGTGTAATCATAAAGGTTGTCTGTTGTGTTTTGTCACAGATTTCAACCAATTTATCTTGAATTTTCCCTCTAGTTAAAGCATCCAAAGCCCCAAAAGGTTCGTCCATTAATAATAAAGAAGGTTCAATAGCAAAAGCACGAGCGATTCCGACACGCTGCTTCATACCACCAGATAATTCAGATGGTTTTTTATAAATAGCATCTTCAAGTCCTACCATTTTTAAGAAATGGATAGCTCTACTGTCTACATCTTGCTGGCTCATTTCTTTGAATTTACATTTTATGGCCATGGTTACGTTTTTAAAAACAGTTAGCCATGGGAGAATACTGTGATTTTGAAAAATAACACCACGCTCTAAACTAGGTGCGTTTACTTCTTTTCCCAACATTTTAATACTACCACCAGATGTACTATCTAAACCCGCCAAATTGTTTAAAATGGTAGATTTACCACAACCAGAATGACCAATAATACAATTAAACTCCCCTTTATTTATGATGAAGTTTATATTTTCATAAATGGTAATGATTCCTTTTTTATTTCTTAAAGGATACGATTTTGATATATTCTCTACTTTTAAAAATTCTTTTGTCGTGGCTTTATTACTCTTCATAATTAAAGTATTTAGAGGTTTGAGAAATGATACCGTCTAATAGCATTCCTATAAGACCTATCATAATGATTGAAAAAACGACACTAGATAAGTCTAAATTATTCCATTCGTTCCATACATAATATCCAATACCTGTACCTCCAACTAGCATTTCTGCAGCTACAATAACTAACCAAGAAATACCCATTGAAATTCGTAAACCTGTAAAAATAGTAGGCAATGCAGCAGGTAGTATAATATTGAAGGCTGTTTTAAATTTTCCCATTTCTAATGTTTTTCCCACATTTAAAAAATCTTTTTTAACAGACATTACCCCAAAAGCAGTGTTTATAAGCATGGGCCATATAGAACAAATGAAAATCACAAAAATAGAAGACATGATAGAGTCTTTAATAACAAATAAAGCTAAAGGCATCCAAGCTAATGGAGATATAGGTTTTAGTATTTGTATGTAAGGCTGTAGTGCTTTATAAAATACTGGAGACATTCCTATTAAAAAACCAAGAGGTAATGCGATGATTACAGACAAAGAAAACCCCGTAAGAACTCTAGCAATGGAGTATAAAAACTGGATACCAATTCCTTTGTCATTAGGTCCGTTGTCATAGAAAGGATCACTAAGCTCTTCAACCGCTCTTTTAAACACCTCAATAGGCCCAGGTACATGGGCTTGTGTTTCTCCCATTCCCATGAGCTGCTCATATTCAGTCATGTTTTCTTTACTTCTTTCCCCAGAACCTGTAATAATTTCTCCAGCGATTATAAAAAAAATAAACAATGTTATGGAAAGTAAAATAGCTCTTTTGTTTTCTGTCATAATTATTTTGTTAGTCTTTAAAAGCAAACTTACAAGTACATGATTCTTACCGTGTAGGATAATAAAAACGTTTTAAGGTATTATTTTTACTTTTTGATATCCAAACATGTTTTTTAGTATATTAAAGCTTGTGGAATCTCATATTCTTTTTTTTTAATAGAAAAGCTAGATGTTTTTAAATTGTGTTTAGTAAAAATTTTAATGGCATACTATTCTGAACATAGTATTCAATTTTATGTATGATACTTAGATGTTAAATTTTTAGAGTTAGTATATTTGCGTAAATTATTTAAAATGAATTTAATTTCTATAATGAGTTATGCTTCGTTATCTCCCTTAGGAAGTACAAAAGTTGATGTATGGAAAAATTATATGGATCAAAATCATTTTTTGAAATCTTATAGTTTTGAAAATGTTAGTGGTTTAGCAGGAGGTCTATCAGAGGAAGATAGAGAAGAATTGAGGGAATTAATTTTGGAAAATCCTAAATATACAAGTTTAGATACATCCGTTTTAATGGGGATTTATGTGAGTAGAAATGCCATCAAAAAAGCAGGATGGGGAGGGGAATCTAATTTTGGAATTAATATTGGTTCTTCTAGAGGAGCTACTGAATTGTTTGAGAAGTTCTATGATGATTTTAAAGAAAATAGTTTAGGAAAAACACATCCTTTAACTTCTCCCACAACTACTTTAGGGAATTTATCTACTTGGGTAGCTGATGACTTACAAAGTACAGGCCCTATCATTTCACACTCAATTACTTGTTCAACGGGTTTGCATGCTGTTTTAAATGGTATTGCTTGGATTAATTCTGGAATGTCTACAAAGTTTTTAGTAGGAGCTACGGAGGCTCCTAATACTGCTTTCACAATAGCTCAAATGCAAGCCTTAAAAATATATTCTGATGGTAGCGGAGCCTACCCTTGCAGATCTTTAGATTTAAAAAAAACAAGAAATACGATGTGTCTGGGAGAAGGGGCAGCTGTTTTTTGTTTAGAAAAAGGAGAACATGAAAACGCTATAGCTTATATAGAATCTGTAGGATATGCTACCGAAAAATTAAAACACAATATATCTATTACTTCTGATGCAGAATGTTTTAAAGATTCAATGAATAGGGCACTAGAAAATACAAAAGGGGATATTGATGTTATTGTGATGCACGCACCTGGAACTTTAAAAGGAGATTCTTCTGAATACAATGCCATCAAAAAAGTATTTAAAAACGACACGCCTTGTATTACTTCTAACAAATGGAAAATAGGGCATACGCTAGGCGCTTCTGGAACGTTAAGTATGGAGTTAGGGTTATTAATGATGGAATATCAACAATTTATAGGAATTCCGTATTTGCCAGAATTAAAAACTCCTAAAAAAATAGACAGAGTATTGGTAAATGCAGTTGGTTTTGGAGGAAATGCAGTGAGTATTGTTTTAAGAAGAAAATAAATTTATTTAGCTACAAATTTTAGTATTTTTACCGCATTAAAATTCAAATGTATGAGTAAAGTAAGATATAATTGGACGAAAGAGGAAATTCTTGAAATATATAATAAACCCATGATGGAATTATTATATGAAGCTGCTACTGTGCATAGACTTCATCACGATCCTAATGCCGTACAAGTATCTACCCTATTGTCTATAAAGACAGGTGGGTGTTCTGAAGATTGTGGATACTGTCCGCAAGCAGCACGTTACCATACAGATATTGAAGGGAATGATTTAATGCCTGTACAACAAGTAAAAGCACAAGCATTGCGTGCAAAAGCATCTGGTTCTTCTAGAGTTTGTATGGGAGCATCTTGGAGAAATGTAAAAGATGGTCCTGAATTTGACGATGTTTTAGAAATGGTAAGAACCATTAATAAATTAGATATGGAAGTGTGCTGTACTTTAGGTATGGTGACTGAAAATCAAGCAAAAAGGTTAGCAGAAGCAGGTTTGTATGCTTACAATCATAATTTAGATTCTTCTGAGGAATATTACAAAGAAGTAATTTCTACGAGAGGCTATCAAGATAGGTTAGATACTATTGATAATGTACGTAAAACAAATGTAACTGTATGTTCTGGAGGTATTATCGGAATGGGAGAATCTGTAGAGGATAGAGCAGGAATGTTAGTGGCTTTATCATCATTAAATCCTCAACCTGAATCTACACCGATCAACGCTTTAGTAGCTGTTGAAGGAACTCCGTTAGAAGATCAAAAACCTGTAGAAATATGGGACATGGTAAGAATGGTAGCTACTGCTAGAATAGTATTGCCAGAAACACAGGTAAGATTATCGGCAGGTAGAACACAAATGAGTCAAGAAGGTCAAGCTTTTTGTTTCTTTGCAGGTGCTAATTCTATTTTTGCAGGAGATAAATTATTAACTACCCCTAATCCAGATGTAAATGAGGATATGAAATTGTTTGCAAAATTAGGATTAAATGCAATGAAACCTTTTACAAAAAAGGTTCAGCCAAAATCTGTTTCTGCAAAAGATTCTGAATACAATGCTTTGGGAGAAAATCCTAAGTGGACAAGACCAGAACATAAAATTGATAGAAACGAAGAGGCTAAACAGAAAGCCAAAGAAATTAGAGCTGCAGAAAAAGTGAACTAGTTTAAGTAAAACACAAATAAAAACAGGGTTGAATACTATTCAACCCTGTTTTGTTTTATAACAAGTATCCTGTTGCAAGTTTTGTAAAGTCTCCTATTTGTTGTTTTTTCCAAACATCATTCTTTATAAGAGCGTTCGCAAAAACATCGGCTACTAACGGAGCAGCTTCTATACTTGCTTTGGCATCTAAAAATAAGAGTCTTGTTCTTCTAGCTAAAAAATCTTCTATAGTTTTAGCATCTTCTTGCTCTATAGCCCATATAATTTGTGCTTTAACAATATTATGATTGGGATGAATAACATCACCTAATTCGGGAGTGTTTTTTATCAACTGCAGAATTTTGTCTGCATCAGTTCCATAAATAGCAAAATCGTCACTAGGTTCTACATTTGTTTTATGACCGTGAATGTTTAAAAACTCAGTATCAGATTTAACTAGAGCTAAAGAACCAATCATAGCAGCTTGATCCACCACATCTTCGGCCATTTTTCTGTAAGTAGTCCATTTACCACCAGCAATTGTTACCAATCCGTTCTTGCTAATTTCAATTACATGTTCTCTAGAAATAGCTGCAGTATCTTCTGCATTTCCGTTTTTTACTAAAGGACGTAAACCTACAAATACACTTTTTACATCTTTACGAGTTGGATCTTTGGTTAAATATTTTGCAGCATGAGATAATAAAAATTCTATTTCATCTTCTTGCGGTAAAGGTTCATAAGGATAGTCTTGTACAGGAGTATCTGTAGTTCCTAAAATAATTTTATCGTGCCATGGTACTGCAAATAAAACTCTACCATCCTCAGTTTCAGGAATCATAATTGCGGTGTCAGAAGGTAAAAAAGAACTGTCTAAAACAATATGTACCCCTTGGCTGCTAGTCATAATTTTAGAAACCTTCTTATCGTCCATATTCCTAATACTATCAGAAAAAACACCTGTTGCATTAATTACTGCTTTGGCTTTTATTTTATAAGTTTTGTTATTTAGAGTATCCTTAACAATCCCACCTTTAATATATCCTTCTTCAGTTTTAATGAAATTTTCAAAAGAATGGTAATTTAAGAGGGTTGCTCCCTGTTCTCTTGCAGTTTGCATCATATTAATTAATAAACGAGAATCATCAAATTGTCCGTCGTGATAAATAACTCCACCTTTTAAACCTTCTTGAGTAATAGTTGGCAAAGCTTTAATGGTTTCTTCTTTAGATAACAATTCAGAATTTCCAAAACCTTCCTTTCCTGCCAACCAATCGTATAATTTTAGTCCAATACCATAAAAAGGACTTTCCCACCAGTCATAAGTAGGTACTATAAATTTTAAATCGTGTACAATATGTGGTGCGTTTTTTTTTAATAAAGCACGTTCTTTTAGGGCTTCTAAAACTAAAGAAACATTTCCTTGTTGTAGGTATCTCACTCCTCCGTGAATCAGTTTTGTGCTTTTACTGGAAGTTCCTTTCCCATAATCTTCTTTTTCAACTAATAGTGTTTTGTAACCTCTAGAAGCAGCATCAATAGCAGTTCCAACGCCTGTAGCTCCTCCTCCAATAATTAAAATATCCCAATCGGTATTCTCAAGTGTGTTTCTCATTGACGATTCCTTTATTTTAAGTTAAATATAAGATAAATGTAAGTTGATAACTCCTTTTTTTTTGATAAGAAAGGGAACTTCTTTTAAATGATATATTTTGTAATTTTAAAGTTCTCAAAATAGCATATATGTACTTAATTTTTGATACTGAAACAACTGGATTGCCAAAGAGTTACAAAGCTCCAATGACAGATACTGATAACTGGCCTAGGTGTATACAAATAGCTTGGCAGTTGCATGATGACATGGGACGGGTATTGGAACATGATAATTTTATGGTAAAGCCAGAAGGATTTAACATTCCTTACGATTCAGAAAAAATACATGGTATTTCAACAGAATTGGCTCAGGAACAAGGAATTTCTTTAAACGAATGTTTAGAAAAGTTTAACACTGTTTTAGGAAAAACAAAATTTTTGGTGGGGCAAAATGTTACTTTTGATGTAAATATTATGGGTGCTGAGTTTATTAGAGCTGGAATTAAACCCAATTTTAAAGCTTTTGAATTTGATAGTTTTGATCTATCAACCTATAATTTTATTACCAAACCACCTAAAGCAAGAGCACTTGCTATTGATGATTTAAAAGAGGTTGATAAAAATAGCTTAGGAATTTTAGATACTTGTACAGAAACTACGGCTAGCTTGTGCCAACTTCCTGGTGGTAGAGGAGGAAAGTTTAAGTTGCCAACCTTAACAGAATTACATCAATATTTATTTGGGACAGGTTTTGGAGAAGCGCACAATGCTACCGCCGATGTAGAAGCCACTACAAGATGTTTTTTTGAATTGATTCGTAAAAACGGGTTCAAATCATCACAACTTGGTGCAGATGAAGATTACTTAAAAAGCTTTAAAACTCAAAATCCAAGTCCTTTTGATGTGATAGGTTTAAAACATTTAAATTTAAAGCAGGAAAGTGATAAAATAAGAAAACGTCAGTCAAAACAAAAAGGTGCAGCTGGTAAAGGAATTAATGTAAAAGAAAGCTTAGAAAAATTAAAAGAAGCCTCTTTTGCACATTTGCACAACCACACACAATATTCCATTTTACAATCTACCATAGAAATTGGAGCTCTGGTAAGTAATGCAGGAAAGCAGAACATGTCTGCAGTAGCCATTACCGATTTTGAAAACATGATGGGAGCTTTTCATTTTACCAATGCAGTAGATGGGTACAATAAAGACATTAGAACAAGCAAAGCTGAAGCTGAGGAAAAAGGAGAAGCGTTCACTAAAAAAGAATTAGTACCCATTGTAGGTTGCGAATTTTATGTTTGTGATAACCATTTAGATAAAACTAAAAAAGACAATGGGTATCAGGTTGTATTGTTGGCCAAAAACAGAAATGGATATCAAAATTTAGCTAAAATGTCCTCAACGGCATTTGTAGATGGTAAATACTATGTACCTCGTATTGATAGAAGTGTTGTAGAAAAGTATAAAGAAGATGTAATTGTTTTAACAGGTAGTTTGTATGGTGAGGTACCTAGTAAAATATTAAATATTGGAGAAAAACAAGCGGAAGAGGCTTTGTTGTGGTGGAAAGACCAGTTTGGAGATGATTTGTATATTGAATTAATGCGACATGGTCAAGAAGATGAAAATGTTGTCAATAAAGTACTTTTACAATTTGCAGAAAAGCACCAAGTTAAAACGATTGCGACCAATAATACCTTTTATATCCATAAAGAAGATGCTAATGCGCACGATATTTTATTGTGTGTAAAAGATGGAGAAAAGCAAGCAACACCCAAAGGAAGAGGACGTGGGTATCGTTACGGATTACCCAATGATGAATACTATTTTAAGTCTCCTGATGAGATGAAAGAATTGTTTGTGGATATTCCAGAAGCTATTTTAAATATAGAAGAATTGGTGTCTAAAATAACTCCTTTTACTTTAGCAAGTGATGTATTGTTACCCGCTTTTGATATAGATGAGCAATTTAAAGATGCTAAAGATTTAGAGGATGGAGGAAAAAGAGGGGAGAATAATTTCTTGGCTCACTTGGTGTACGAGGGAGCAAAAAAGAGATACGGAGAAATTACTCCAGAAATTAAAGATCGGTTAGATTTAGAACTGGATGTTATTGCCAAAACAGGATACCCTGGTTATTTTTTAATTGTAGAAGATTTTATTAGAGCAGCAAGAGCCATGGGAGTTTCGGTAGGACCTGGTCGTGGTTCTGCTGCGGGTTCTGTAGCTGCTTATTGTTTGTGGATTACCAACATAGATCCTATTAAGTATGATTTACTTTTTGAGCGTTTCTTAAATCCAGAACGTATTTCCATGCCCGATATTGATATTGATTTTGATGACGAAGGACGTGGACGTGTTATTGATTATGTAATAGATAAATATGGAGCAAATCAAGTAGCACAAATTATTACTTATGGTACAATGGCTGCAAAATCTGCTATTAGAGATACCGCTCGTGTATTAGATTTGTCTTTATCTGAGGCAGATAGGGTAGCCAAGCTAATTCCAGGAATGAAATTGAAAAAGATTTTTGGATTAGATGATAAAGCGCTGTCTGAAAAATTACGATCTGAAGAAATTCAGATGGTAAACGAACTAAAAAGAATTTCTGAAGGGAATGATTTAACTGCAGAAACAGTAAATAAAGCTAGAATTTTAGAAGGTTCTGTAAGAAATACTGGAATTCATGCCTGTGGGGTAATTATCACTCCAGATGATATTACCAAATATGTGCCAGTAGCTTTGGCAAAGGATTCTGATATGTATGTTACCCAGTTTGACAATTCTGTGGTAGAAGATGCAGGTTTATTAAAAATGGATTTTTTGGGTCTAAAGACTCTTACATTAATTAAACATACCTGTAAAATTGTAAAAGCAAGGCATAATGTAGATTTGGATCCAGAAGCTTTCCCTATTGATGATGTAAAAACGTACGAATTATTCCAGAGAGGAGAGACAGTGGGTATTTTTCAGTACGAATCTCCAGGAATGCAGAAATATATGCGAGAGCTAAAACCAACAGTTTTTGCAGATTTAATTGCAATGAATGCCTTGTATAGACCTGGGCCTTTAGAATATATACCAAGCTTTATCAACCGTAAACATGGTATAGAAGAAATTATTTATGATTTACCTGCAGATGAATATAAAAATCGTTTAGCTGAGACCTACGGTATTACTGTATATCAAGAGCAAGTAATGCTTCTTTCTCAAGATTTAGCTGGTTTTACCAAAGGTCAGGCAGATACGTTACGTAAAGCAATGGGTAAAAAGCAGATTGCTGTACTGGCTAAAATGAAGCCGCTATTTGTAAGTCAGGCCAAAGAAAGAGGTCATGATGAAAAAGCTTTAGAGAAAATTTGGAAGGACTGGGAGGCATTTGCATCTTACGCTTTTAACAAATCTCATTCTACTTGCTATGCTTGGATAGCCTATCAAACAGCATATTTAAAAGCACATTATCCAGCAGAATATATGGCTGCAGTATTATCTAATAATATGAATGATATCAAACAAGTTACATTTTTTATGGAAGAATGTAAGCGTATGGGTTTAGAGGTATTAGGACCAGATGTAAATGAATCTTTCGCTAAGTTTTCTGTCAACGATCAAGGAGCAGTTCGTTTCGGAATGGCGGCTATCAAAGGAGTTGGAGGTGTAGCTGTAGAAGGAATTATAAAAGAAAGAGAAGAAAAAGGACCGTTTAATTCTATTTTTGATGTGGCTAAAAGAGTGGATCTTCGAACTTGTAATAAAAAAGCTTTTGAAGGTTTGGCATTAGCGGGAGGCTTTGATTCCTTTGGAGATGTGCACCGTGCTCAGTTTTTTGCAACTGATGAAAAAGGGATTACCTTTCTAGAAAAAGCAATGAAGTTTGGTTATGCTTACCAAGAAAGTATCAATTCTTCTCAGGTGTCTTTGTTTGGAGACGCATCGGAAATTCAGTTACCAGAACCTCATATACCAAACTGTGAAACTTGGGGAACTATGGAAACGTTATCTAAAGAAAAAGAAGTAGTTGGTATTTATATATCTGCACATCCTTTAGATGATTATAGAAATGAAATGAAGTTCACCAATTGTAAGGTTAGTATGTTTAAAGAAGATTTAAAACAGCATGTTGGTAAAAACTTTTCTTTTGCTGGTATTTTGACCAGTGCAGAACATAGAATAGCTAAGAACGGAAATGGTTGGGGGGCTTTTATTATTGAAGATTACATGGATTCTAATGAGTTTAGGTTGTTTGGAGAAGACTATTTGAGATACCAGCACATGTTAGTTCCTAATTCTTTTTTATATATTACAGGAACTATTCAGAGGGGTTGGATGCAGAAAGATGGAACAGAAGGTTCTCCAAGAGAAAAATTCTCAGATTTTTCGTTATTATCAGACGTATTAGATAAAAAGTGTAAAAAAATAACATTTAAAATGAGACTGCACGAAATTAATGATGATAGAGTAGAACAATTACAAATGTTATTGTCTGGATTTACTGGAGAAGGAGCTAAAAAAACTGTAGGTTTTAATTTAATTTCAGATAAAGATAAAATAGATATAGACATGCCGTCTAGAAGTTATAAACTTAATATCACTTCTGAATTGTTTGAATATTTAGATAAAGAAGGATTTGAGTATAAACTAAATTAGATGACCCAAGTATAAGTATTATAAAAAAAAGCCCTATGAATTTCATAGGGCTTTTTTTATACTGTTTATTTTTTTTTAGAAAACTACTTTATTAAGTGGAGAACGTTTGTTATCGTGACTAGGTCCTATTCTATCAAGCGCACATCTAAAACCAATATAGTTTGTTGACATATATTCTTCCAAATGTCTTCTTTGAGAGGGGTCTAACCAAAATTCTCTATCTTTCCAAGAACCACCTTTATACACTTTTGTATATTTAGTGATCATAGAAGTACGAGTTTTTTTATCATATACATATTTTAACTTACCTGTCTTTTCGTCTAAAATTGGAGTAGGAATAATAGGAGAGTTGTACATAGGTTTTAAATCTTTTAAATTTTCTTCTGCATAATTTCTTGAAGATGCCAAATCACCATCTAAAAAATCTTTATTATCAGCTTTCTGAAGATTTGTGCTCATGTATAATTCATTTTCAGTGTACTCTTCTTTAGAAATTTCACCAGGTAATGCGGATGGAACAATTTTACCGTTAGGCAAAGTATCGTAAACCATAGTATTATCTGTAACAATAATAACTTTTCCATCTTTATCAAATTTAGGTTTTCTAAAGACATTTCCTCTAAAATAGTTAAAATCACTAACTGCAGTTTTTACTTCGTGTCTGTAATCATCCATCACCCATTCTGCAACATTTCCGGCCATATCAAACAAACCATAGGCATTTGGTGGAAAACTTCTTACTGGGGTTGTTATATCACCTTGATCAGTTGTCCAACCAGCAATACCACTGTAGTCCCCTTTTGATTTTCTGAAATTACTGTATTGATCCCCGTAGCCACTTAGTTCATCAAAAGTACTTTCTCCATTCCAAGCATATTTTTTTCTCCCTCTAATTGTGTTAAAGTAGCGATTCTCCATTTCTGCTTTGGCAGCATATTCCCATTCAGATTCTGTAGGAAGTCTAAATCCAGCTACTGGAGATTGCTTAGCTAAGTTTAGCTTAATTTCCCCATCCTTTGCAGGAGCAACTGCAAGAGTGTCAACAACTGCATCTTCATCTATTTCGGGATTGGTAACATATTCAGTGTAAATTGAATACTCACCATTCATTAATAACTTAGGATCTAACTCAAAAGTTTCAGCATCAAAACGAACTCTTCCTTGTTCGCTGATGTCTCCTCTTTCGTTATAAGGTTTTAATATTCCTTCTTCGATTAATTTATGTTCAAGAGTTCTATCTGTTCTCCACTTACAATAGTCATTTGCTTGTCTCCAACTTACTCCAACAACAGGATAGTCTTCATAAGCAACGTTACTCAAGTAGGTTTTTGATAAACCTCCATCATAAGTTAATGGACCTTTCCAAACATTTTGATCTGGCAAAGCAGCTGCATATATATGTTTGTATTTAGGGTTTTCAGTTGGATATACTTTTTTCAACCAGTCAAGATATATCGTGTAATCTCCATTAGTTACCTCAGAATCATCTAAGTAAAAACTTTTTAGGTGAATTGTTCTAGGCTTATTATGGATTCCACCCATAATATCTTCTTGTACTTGTCCTGCAACAAACGTACCACCTTCAATAAACACCATGTTTACGGGGACATTTTGTTCTTTAATTGGAGAATTTTGAGGTATACCTCCGTTTTCAGGACTACTTAAATCAAAACCAAGATTTTCGGAGAATCTCTTAGTACTCAGACTTGACTTTTTTGAGCAGCTTGCAATGCTTAATATTGCTATACTGCACAGCAATGATGTTTTTATGATTTTTTTCATAAACTTAATGAATCAAGATAATGTTAATTTTCTCGCAATATATACCTTATTAATCAATTATACAATTTAAATGTTACCAGCAAAATAATAATCCTAAATCCTTATATTCGTACACACAATTATAATGAAGATGAAATTTAAATATTTAATATTTTTTATGTTTTTCAACTTGAGTTTGAAGGCTCAGGAAGTTAAAAGAATATCGATAGTTCTAAATACAGTTTATGAGCCTGTAGTATCTAAATACATCTATACTGGTTTTAATATAAGTTTGAATGATGCTTTAGTGCCTAGGTTTAGCTATATTGATGAGGTAGAAATTAAGGGGAGTATTAAAGAGTTTTCATTGGATATTGTTCGTTCTAAGAAATTGTTAAAACCTGAAATAGAAAAAATAATAGCAATTAACGATTTACCAACATCTGTAAATAAGACTTTTACTACAGTGCAAGCTAGAGAAAAACGATATGCTAAACTTGAATTAAATCCTATTTACAGAAATGGAAATGATATTTTTCAAGTAGAATCTGTGGAGTATAGTTTTAAATTGAACAAAGATAGTAATGTTAGATTTTCTAAAACTAATAAAAATAAAGAGACCCAAAGCTCTATTCTAAGTTCTGGAAAATGGTATAAAATTGGAGTTGATAGGACTGGAGTTTTTAAAATTGATTCAGATTTTTTAAAGTCAATAGGAATCAATAACTCCGATGTAAACCCAAAAAAAATAAGATTGTTTGGTAATGGTGGTGCTATATTACCTGAGTTATTATCAATATCCAGAAAAGAAGATTTAGAAGAGAATTCTATATGGGTTTCAGGTGAAAATGATGGCAAATTTGATGACGAAGATTTTATTTTGTTTTACGCAAAAGGGCCTGTGTCTTGGGAGTATGAGACAAGAGAGAGCATAAGCCACAAGCAAAATATATATAGTGATTTGGCCTATTATTTTATCAATGTAGATTCAGCTATAGATGGAAAAAGAATCGAAAATAAACCAATAATTTCTTCTCCAGTAAGTAAAGTAGTAACAACTTTTACAGACTACAAAGTACACGAAAAAGACTTAATGAACTACATTAAGATTGGAAAACGATGGTTTGGAGAGGATTTTTCGGTAAATAATTCTCAAAATTTTCAATTTAATTTTGAAAACATAGATAGAAATCAAAATGTTGTGGTAAAGTCTGAGTTTAGTGCCAAATCAAATATTTCTACAAGCTATTCTTTCCGTTACAACAATAAGGAAATATTGAATAAGTCTGTAGAAAGAACTATTAATTCTGGTAAAATAAAGGCGTACGTAGCTGCCGCTGGACAGGTAGCCTTTAAACCTACTGAGGATAATTTAAATATTAATATTGTGTGTAACACTGTAGATCCTTCGGTTTTAGCACATCTAGACTATATTGAAGTAATTGCAGATAGGGAATTAATAGCAACAGATAAGCAATTTGGAGTTTTAAATTTTGAGTCAAAAAAAAGAAATGAGGTTTTGGAGTATGTAATTAAACAAGATGCTAATATTGATTTTGTTTGGGATGTTACAGATTTTACAAATGTTCAACGTATTATAGATAAAGATAATTCATCCGTTTTTAAATTTAGAGAAATTACAGATGGAGAAATTAACAAATACCATGTTGTAAATTTGTCAGATACGTTCAGTCCTATCAAATTAGACGTTTCTATGGTAGAAAATCAAAATTTACATAGTTTAGAAAATGTTCAATATTTAATTATCACTCCAAAAGACTTTAAATTTCATGCAGAGCGATTAGCGAATTATCATAGAATTAATACTCGGGTATCTGATACAGACTCACCGTTTTTAAATGTTGAGGTTATTGATGTTGAGAAAATTTACAATGAGTTTGGTTCTGGGTCTCCTGATATAACCGCAATCAGAGATTTTATAAAGTATGTTTATGATAGGGCTTCTTCTGAACAAACAAAGCTTAAATATGTTTGTTTTTTAGGAGATGCTACCTTTGATTATAAAGGAACAATCTATACAAATAAAAATACAATCCCTGTGTATTTGCATGAAGAAGGAGTAAACCTAACATCGTCTTATAGTACAGATGATTATTACGGATATTTAGATGTCTCAGACAACGTCAGTGATCAGGAAGTCAATTTTAGAAGTTTGCTAGATGTATCTTTAGGAAGGATACCTGTAAAGTCTAAAGCAGAGGCTAAAAATTTTGTCGATAAAACCCTAAACTATTATTCTTTAAAATCTTCTGGAAAATGGAAAACAAAAGTTACGTTTCTTGGAGATGATGGAGCTGACGGATTAGATCAAAGGTTGATTGAATATTTAGAAAATTCTGCAATTGAAATAGAAGGCGGGTTAAATAGTCTAGGTAAGTTAATTGAGCCTCAAAATTTAAATGTAAATATAGAAAAACTATATTCTGATGCTTTTAAAGAAACCGTTACATCAGGAGGAGGGAGTTATCCAGAAATAAAGCGCAAGTTTTTAAATAGTTTTAACCAAGGTGCTTTAGTGATTAATTATTTTGGACATGGTAATACTTTTGCGTTAGCTAATGAGAACTTTTTAGATATTTCGGATATTAGAAATATTAGAAATATTAAAAATTTACCTTTATTTATAACCGTTACTTGTGATTTTTCAAAATTTGACGATCCAACAATAGTGACAGCGGGAGAGGAATTAATCACAAGTCCGTTTGGAGGAGCTGGATCTATGATAACAACATCAAGAGAAATAACGATTTCTAATGGTAATGCTTTAAATTTAGAAATATCAAAATTACTTTACCAAAGTAATAATACAAGAAGTATTGCAGAAGTTTTAAAAGATGCAAAAAATAACTCAAGAGTATATGGACAAAGATTTGTATACTTTTTTGGAGATCCTGCAATGAAATTGTCTTTGCCTAAAGAAGGTGTTGTGACAACAGCAATTCATAGAGTATCAATAGACCCAGTTACTGAAAAAGAAAAACTAGAAGAAGTTACAGTCTTAAATGGGTTGTCAAGAATAAGAGTAAGTGGGGTTGTAAAAAATGATGGAGTAATAAACAAAGATTTTAATGGAAGTTTGTTTGTTACTTTGTTTGATAAGGAAATTGAAAGAAAAACCCTGTTAAATGAAGGGTCAGGAAGAGTTGTGAGATTTAAATCTTTAGAAAACAAAGTTTTTGTAGGGGAAGCAATAGTAAAAAGTGGAGTTTTTTCTTTTGACTTTGTATTGCCTAAAGATGTAAGTACTGTTCCAGGAAAAGGAAAGTTTAGTTATTATGCTGTTTCCAATAAAGAAGAAAGTATAGGGAGTGATTTTAAGTACAGCGTGGGGAGCATAGACACAAGCGTTCCTAAAGATAATACACCGCCTGTAATTCAGTTGTTTATTGGAGATGAAACTTTTGTAAACGGAGGTGCTACAACTTCAACACCTATACTATTGGCTAAAATACAAGATGATAGTGGGATTAATACTTCTTTAAATTCTATAGGTCACAATATAACTTTGGTTATTGATGATGACTTATCCAATCCAATTTCTTTAAATGAGTTTTATACAACCGAAAAAGATGACTTTACAAAAGGTATTGTACGTTATGATATACCAGAATTGAGTTTAGGAAGTCACACATTAACAATTAAAGCTTGGGATTCACATAATAATTCATCCATTCAAACGTTAAACCTTTTTGTAGAAGAGGATAACGGTTTTTATATCAAGAATGTTTTAAACTATCCAAATCCTTTTATAAATTACACAGAATTTTGGTTTAAAAATAATAGAAGAGGTCAGCCGTTAGAAATAAAAGCGCAAATTTATACGGTTTCAGGAAAATTAGTAAAAACAATTGGGCTAATAACCAGTGATAATTCTGATGAAATACAAAGATCTATGAATTGGGATGGTAGAGACGATTTTGGAAATAAACTAGGAAAGGGTGTTTATTTGTACAAGTTAATAATAAAAGAGACAATTTCTGGAGAAACAGCAGAAAAGACAGAAAAATTAGTAATATTGTAGAAAAAAAAGAAATTAACCAAATGAAAAATATGAGAATTAAAATTTTAATAATGCTTACACTTATTGGTGTAAAATTTTACGGGCAGACAAATAATGCAATTACAACAATAGCCCCTTTTTTAAATATTGTTACAGATGCTAGAGCAGCAGGTATGGGAGATGTTGGGGTTGCCTCTAGCTCAGATGGAAACGCACTGTATCATAATGCATCTAAGATGGTTTTCCATAAGAGAGAGGTAAGTATGGCTATCAATTATACGCCTTGGTTGAGAAATTTAACGGACGATATTTATATTGGGAATTTTACTTATCAACAAAAAATTGATGATAGAAGTGCATTTGCAGGAGGAATTAAATATTTCAATTATGGAGATATTGAGTTGTCAAATGATGGATCCAGTGCTGATCCATTTACAGCTACACCTTATGAACTAGCTTTAGAAGGTGCTTACGCTTTAAAATTAAACAATCACTATTCCATGGCAGTGGCTTTAAGGTATATTAGATCTGATTTAAGTTTTAAAGGGACTAACATACAGGATACTAAAGTTTCTAATGGTTTTGCCGTAGATGTTTCGGGGTATTACATTTCTGATGAAATAGCTTTTAATAAATTTAATGGTATTGCCAGAGCAGGTTTCAATATTAGTAATATTGGTCCTAAAGTAGAGTTACTAGCTTCTGAAAGTTTTTTACCAACCAATTTAAAATTGGGAGGTGGATTTGATTTTATAGTAGATGACTACAATCAGGTAGGAGTAACTTTAGAGTTAACAAAGTTATTAGTTCCTACTGTTGATGGAGAGAATCAAAATTTTATAGAAGGGATTTTTAGCTCATTTGGAGATGCTCCAGACGGATTAAAAGAAGAATTACAAGAAGTGACACTTGGTTTAGGGGCAGAATATTTATACAACAACTCGTTTGCTTTTAGAGCAGGATACTTTAAAGAGCACGAAGCAAAGGGAAATAGAAATTTTCTAACCCTGGGTGCAGGTTTTAAGGCAAGTTCATTTAATGTAGATTTATCCTATTTACGCAGTATTTCTAATATCAACAGTCCTTTGGAAAATACGCTTAGATTTTCGTTATCATTTGATTTAGGAGATCTATACGAGTACTAATCTTAATAATATATTTACATTTGTAAAACCAGTGCTTTTTGGCACTGGTTTTTTATTTTATTCTTATGTATAATAATGTTGTTATTACAGGTACAGGTAGTGCTACTCCTCAAAAAGTTGTTAAAAATATAGATTTTAAAAATCATGTATTTTTAAACGATGATGGAACTCTTTTTAATAAAGAAAATCAAGAAATTATTGAAAAGTTTAAGGCAATCACGGGGATTGAGGAAAGAAGGTATGCAGAAGATCATCTTAACACATCTGATTTAGCGGCGCAAGCTTCTGAAAAAGCAATTATTTCATCTGAATTAGATAGAGAGTTGTTAGATTTAATAATTGTAGCTCATAATTTTGGAGATGTAAAAAAAGGTAGTATTCAGGGAGACTTATTACCAAGTCTAGCAACAAGAGTAAAAAATAAATTAGGAATTAAAAACCCTAACTGTGTGGCTTACGATATTTTGTTTGGTTGTCCGGGATGGGTACAGGCGATAATACAAGTAAATCAGGCAATAAAAGCAGGTGATGCTACAAAGGCATTGGTGATTGGAGCAGAAACTTTATCTAGGGTTGTGGATGTTAGTGATAGAGATAGTATGATTTTTTCAGACGGAGCAGGGGCAACTATTTTAGAAATTAAAAAAGAAGACAAAAAGAGAGGTGTTTTAAGTTCTGCTGCTCAAACCTATGCGTTAGAAGAAGCTATGTATTTGTATTCTGGTCCTACATTTAACAAGGGGCAAGATCAAAATGTCAATTACATTAAAATGTTAGGTAGAAAGATATACGAATTTGCATTGACAAATGTACCCAAAGCTATTAAGTTAGCTATGGATAAAGGAGGTTTAGATATACAAGATGTCTCTAAAATATTCTTACATCAAGCAAATGAAAAAATGGACGAAGCTATTGTGAAAAGATTGTATCGTTTGTATCAAAAGCCAGTTCAAAAAAATGTGATGCCCATGTCTATCCATAAACTAGGAAACAATTCTGTTGCCACAATACCTATTTTGTACGATTTGGTTTTAAATCATCAATTAGAAGGGCACTCTATATCTAAAAACGACAATGTGATTTTTGCATCTGTAGGAGCAGGAATGAACATCAATGCAATTACCTATAAATTGTAATTAAGAATTTACTTTTAACCTAGGATTAGCGGTAATGGTCTGGTTGTTGTATAGTCCTAATTTGTATTTTTGATAAGCTGCTATAGCAATCATGGCTGCATTGTCTGTTGTGTATTCAAATTTAGGAATGTAACAGGTCCATCCTAAATGAGTTTGTGCGCTTTGTAAACGTTTTCTAATTTCAGAGTTTGCAGAAACTCCTCCTGCAATAGCTACTTGTTTAATGCCAGTTTCTTTAACGGCCATTTTAAGTTTGTCCATTAATATTTCTGCAATTGTATTTTGAACACTGGCACAAATATCATTTAAATTTTTTGTTATAAAATTAGGATCTTCTTTAACCTTTTTCTGAATAAAATATAAAATACCGGTTTTTAAACCACTAAAACTAAAGTGATGTTCCTTTACTTTGGGTTTGGTGAATTTATAAATAGCACTTCCAGCCTGAGCATATTTATCTACCAAAGGACCTCCAGGGTAGGGTAATCCTAAAATTTTAGCAGTTTTATCATACGCCTCTCCAACAGCATCATCTATAGTTTCTCCTAAAATTTTCATGTCAAAATAATCGTACACTTTCACAATTTGCGTGTGCCCTCCACTAATAGTTAAACATAAAAAAGGAAATATTGGTTTTTTCTCGTTAGCATCATCAATAAAATGAGCTAGAATATGTGCTTGCATGTGATTAATAGCCAATAAAGGAATTTGTAAAGTCAAAGCCATGGACTTTGCAAAAGAAGCACCTACTAAAAGTGACCCCATCAAGCCAGGGCCTTGTGTAAAAGCAATAGCATGTAATTGACTTTTACTTATTTTAGCCTTTTTTAAAGCAGCATCTACCACGGGAACAATATTTTGTTGATGAGCCCTAGATGCCAGTTCAGGCACAACTCCACCGTACTGAGAATGAATTTCTTGATTGGCCACAATATTAGATAGAATTTGTTCGTTACAAATTACAGATGCACTTGTATCGTCACAAGAAGATTCTATAGCTAAGATGTATGTATTATCAAGCATAATTACAGTTTAATTGACTATTTTTGTGTTACAAATTTAGGGTTTATAAAAGCAATAATAAAAATACTCGTTCGGTTTTTGCTAGCAACAATTGTAATATTGATATTGCTACTAATTGCACTGCAATTTGGGAAGACTCAAACTATTTTAGCTACTAAAATAGTTAAATATTTAGAAGATCAATATAAAGTTAGTCTTCAGTTAGAGAATATAAAAGTAAATCCATTTGGCGATTTTACCATCAATCAAATTTTAATAAAAGACCATCATCTTGATACACTTGCATATGTAGATTATATTAAGGGTAGTGTATTTGACTTTCATAAAATTAAAAACAGAAAATTATCCTTTAAAAATATTTATATAGAGAATAGTTGGGTGGATGATAAAATTTATGACGGAGAGTTGCATAGCAGTTTGTCAGTGTTTTCTAAAAAATTTAAAAAAAACAAAGAAAATAGTAATACTATTGGCTTGTATTTTAAGAATGTCCATTGTCAAAATGTAAGATATAAAAGACAGAATGATAACAACGCAATTGTTAATTTTAAAAACATATCAGGTGTAGTTCCCTCTTTAGTAATTTTAGGATCAGATATAAAAGCAAAAGTAGACTCTTTAAGTTTTAATGATATTTATGGAATTAACTATAAAAAACTAAAAACGGATTTTGCCTATTCTCATTTTGAAATGAGTTTTAAGAAGACCCGTATTAAAACACTAAATTCAGATGTGGTTTTAGATGCAAAGTTTATATATAACGATACAACGTTTGTAGATTTTGTAAATTTAGTACAATTAGAGGCGGTTATAGATAGTAGCCATTTAAGTTTAAAAGACATTCATAAAATCTATCCTCATTTTGATGAATCAGAAAATTTTACGTTACAAGCAGAGTTAAATGGAACTTTAAATGATTTGGCGTTTAACAATACCAAATTATTTTCAGAGGACAATCTACTCGCCTTGCAGGGTGATTTTTTAGTGAAAAACAGTATTTATAATAGAGAACAGTTTTGGTTGAGTGGAACAAAATCTAAATTAAAATTAACATCAGAAAAATTAAAAACAATTGTTCCTAATCAATATCATAAAAATTTGCCTAAAGAACTTTATGGATTAAAAAAAATAAATTTTAACGGAGATGTATACGTATCTAGAAAACAATTGGTATTAAACGGAGGAATTACTTCTAACTTAGGGAATATTATTACAAACGGAAGCTTAAAGGGGTTAGATAACAAAACAAAACAAGTAGATTTTAAATTTAGACAAGGTTCTGTTTTTAAAAACAAGTATCTAAAAGATTTTAAAAAAATATTTTTTAAAGGAAATATAGCAGGTGAAATCAGTACAAACAATTTGGTTTTAAAGTCTGACGTTTACTTCTCTAAAATAAAATATAAAAATAATACGCTATCAAATTCTCACTTAAAATTAAATTATATAAATAAAAATATAGAAGCTAACTTTAGTTCTAAGGATTCTTTATTGTCATTTGATTCCAGTTTAGATTACAAAAATATCAAAGCTAAAGAAAAAGAATTTGATGTGAATTTTAAAATAACTCAAGCAAGTTTATCAAAATTGTTTCCTCAAAGTATTTCTTATCAAAAAAATATATTAGCCACCGGACAAATTAAAATTAGACAATTAAAAGATACAATTACAGCTAGAGGATTTGTTAAAAATTTACACATAGAGACAGCAACGGACTCTTTTGATTTAAGCGATTTAGCTTTAAAATATAGTTCAATGGGTTTGGATAAGAATATTCAATTAAACTCAAATAAATTAGTGCGTTTAAAAGTTCACGGGGCTTTTGATTTTACTGATTTTGAGAAATTGGTAGAAAACGCATTATATAAATTTATACCTGGTAGTAAAGTAAGAACAGACGTTAAAGATCAGACCATAAGTTTTGGAATGGAAATTTATCCTGAGTTTTTAAAATCAATCACCAATAAAATTAGTTTAGATAAAACATTAACAATATCAGGCGTTTTAGATACTAAGGGAGATAAAGGAGTAATTTATGCGAACGCACCTTCTTTTTATTCTAAAAACTTAAAAGTAGATAGTTTAAGGGTTGTTTTAGATAATTCCAATCAATTTATAAATTCAAACATTTCTGCACATACGTTAAAATATAAAAAACAAGAGTACGAAAACCTGTCTTTACTGGGAAAAAAAATAAACGACACGCTGTTTGTAAGATCTAATTTTAAGAGTGACAAAATAGATAATAGAGCTGTTTTTTATTTAACAACACATGATGATTTTGTGAATGTAGGAATAGAAAACGTACATTTTAAGTATTTAAATTCCATTTGGAACAACATTACAAACAAACAAAACAAAGTAAAATACAATTATAAAACAGGGGAATGGAATTTTTCTGAAATTTCTTTTGGAAACAAAAAACAAGAGTTTGAATTTAACGGGAATATACAAAAAGAGGAGTCTAAAAATTTAAAATTGTCTTTAAAAAAAATAAACCTTGCTGATGTTTTACCAGATATTGATAGTTTAAAGGTAGCAGGTTTAGTAAGTGGAGATGTTTTTTTTAAAGAGAAAAATACATTGCTAAAACCCGCCGGTGATTTGATAGTTGAAGGTCTTAAGATAAACGGAGTTAATTACGGTTTGATGAAAACTAGCATTGTTCCATCTAACAAAGAATTGGGTTACAAATTAAAGTTACAAATAGCTAGCAATGAAATAGAAAATATAGATGCTTCAGGAGAAATTACAGTGAGCTCATCTAGTTTTTTAGAATCAGACGTTGATTTAAATGTAAAATTGAACAACCTCAAACTAAATTCATTAAGTCCTTTAGGTAGAAACGTATTGTCAGCGGTTAGAGGAAAAGCTAAAGGAGAGTTTAAAATAACAGGAAAATTAAACGATTTTAATAGCTTAGGAGATGTTTATTTAACTGATGGAGGGTTAAAATTTCCGTATTTAAATACCAATTACAATTTTGTTGGAAATACAAGAATTGAGCTAAAAGGAAAAACATTTACATTTCATAAAGTAGATTTAGAAGATGAAATTTTTAAAACAAAAGGTGTTTTAAAAGGAGTTATTAATTATGATAAATACAATAATTGGAATTTAGACTTGCGAGTAGATACTGATAACTTATTGGTGATGAATACAGAATTAAAAGACAATTCTAAGTACTACGGAACAGGATTTATGGACGGCTTTGCTACCATAAAAGGAGCTACCTCTGACTTGTTTATAAATGTTACTGGTAGAACTTTAGAAAACACAAAATTTGTATTACCAATAAGCGATGTTAAAGAAGTAGAAGATAATAAATTTATTTATTTTAAAGAGCCAAACAAAGAAACAGAAGAAAATAGAAATACACAAAATCAAGTCAATGGAGGTGTTGCAATTGTTTTAAATTTAGATATAACCAAAGATGCTTTGGGAGAAATTGTAATAGATCAAACCTCTGGAAGTTCTTTACTGGGTAGAGTAGAGGGAAAACTGATTATAGACATTGATAAATTATTTAATATTAAAATGTTTGGAGATATGGTTGTAGACCAAGGGCTTTATAATTTTAAATATGGAGGAATTGTAAACAAACCCTTTGTTGTTAAAAAAGGAGGAACTGTATCATGGAACGGAAATCCTTACAAAGCAGATTTAAATATAGAAGCAGTACATAGTGTAAAAGCAAATCCTAAAATTTTACTAGAAAGTCTACCTGTAAATAGAAAAATAGACGTGGATTTGGTGACCAAGGTTACAGGGGAGTTGTTTGAGTCCTGTCAAGATTTTTTAATTGAAATTCCCAATGCGAGCTCAAACGTAGCTTCGGAATTAGACTTTAAACTAAATGTTAACGAGGATATTAAAACGAGACAATTTTTCTCGTTGTTAGTTTCTAAAACCTTTTTTGATGAAAATAATTTAAACAGTACTGGAGCTGTACTGTCTAACACAACATCAGAGTTAATATCAAATGCAGTAACAGATATTTTTAACAAAGGAGATAGTAAATTTCAATTAAACTTAGGTTATACTGCCGGAGAAACTTCAGATATTGAAGATTTTTCTATTGATGATCAAATTGATATTGGAGTGGAAACGGAAATAAGTGAAAGAATTCTAATCAATGGTAAACTTGGAGTTCCTGTAGGTACTACAACCCAATCTGCAGTTGTTGGAGAGGTTAAAGTAGAGGTGTTATTAAATAAAAACGGAACCTTAAGATCTTCTTTTTTTAATAGACAAAATGAAATTCAATATTCAGAGGAAGAACAAGGATATACACAAGGAGTTGGTTTAAATTATCAAATAGATTTTAATAACTTAACAGAAATGTTACAGAAATTAAGATTGAAATCTCAAAACAAAAAAGAGAAATCAATCGACGAGAATGAAAATAGAGAATGATATAATTAGATAAAGTAGCGTTTAAAATCATATAAAAGAACTATTTTTAGCTACTGTAAAACTAAAAAAACACAAATGAGTACATATACACTAGTGGTTTTGGCCGCAGGAATGGGAAGTAGATATGGAGGCTTAAAGCAAATGGATACCATGTCTAAAGAAGGCGATACAATTATTGATTTCTCTTTATATGATGCAATTCAAGCAGGATTTAAAAAAGTGGTTTTTATTGTAAGAGAAGAATTTATTGATCAATTTAAAAACAAGTTTGATGATAAGCTAAGAGGAAAGATTGAGGTAGCTTATGTTTGCCAAGAGTTGGATAAAATTCCCAATGGATACCCGGTACACCCTAACCGAAAAAAACCTTGGGGAACGGGTCATGCTTTATTAGTAACCAAAGGAGTAGTAACAGATAATTTTATTGTAATTAACGGAGATGATTTTTACAGTAGAGAGGCCTTTAAAACCATTATTTTAGAATTAGCAAACCTTGACAAGGAATCTTACAACATGTGCATGGTTGGTTTTAATTTAGATAAAACAATCTCAGAAAATGGATATGTTTCAAGAGGTCAATGTTATGTAAACAACGATTATCAATTAACAGATGTGATTGAGAGGACACATATAGAAATGGTAGATGGTAAAATTTATCGTAAAGACAATAATGGAGGTTTGATAGAAATGGAGAATAACACTACTGTTTCTATGAATTTTTGGGGGTTTACACCTAAGTTTTTAGAGGCTTTAGAACAAGATTTTATTGATTTTATGAAAGATAGATCAGAAGAGTTAAAAAGTGAGTTTTTTATACCTACAGTAGTAAATAACATAATTCAGTCTAAAAAAGGAGCGGTAAAGGTTTTAAAATCAGATGCAAAATGGTATGGTGTAACCTATGCAGAAGACAAGGCTGTTGTCACAAAAGCCATCCAAGAACTAAAAGAAAAAAACAGATACCCAATACACTTGTGGGAGTAAAAAACAATGTTTTCTTTACATAAGATAGTCTTAGTTTTGATAAGTCTTTTTTAATTTTAGGAATTACGAAAAAAATCGATATCGTTTTCGTACTTAAAACTTCAAGTTTCTAATAGAGACATGAAATATTATTACTTTTATAAAACTATAAATAAACATCATGAGTACCAAAGTAACTAAAGTAGCTGTAATGACATCTGGTGGAGATTCTCCAGGGATGAATGCTGCAGTAAGAGCTGTTGTAAGAGCTTGTATATACAATAATATTGAGTGTATGGGAATCTTGAGAGGTTACCAAGGCTTGATAGAAAATGATTTAATTTCTTTAAACTCAAGAAGTGTTCAGAATACAATTAGTAGAGGAGGAACTTTTTTACAATCTGCTAGATCAACAGAATTTAGAACACCAGAAGGGCGTGTTAAAGCTTTTGAAAACTTTAAAGCAAATAATTTAGATGCTTTAGTGGTTATTGGAGGAGATGGTTCTTTTACAGGAGGAATGATTTTTAACAAAGAACACGGTGTGCCTGTAGTTGGAATTCCAGGAACTATTGATAATGATATTTATGGAACGCAGTATACACTAGGATATGATACGGCTTTGAATACGGTTGTAGAAGCTATTGATAAAATTAGAGATACAGCATCGTCTCACAACAGATTATTTTTTGTAGAGGTAATGGGGCGTGATGCAGGCTTTATCGCATTAAATGCAGGAATAGGTGCAGGTGCAGAAGAAATTTTAATTCCCGAGGAAAATTTAGGGATAGAACGCATGGTAGAATCTCTACAAAAATCTAAAGCATCAGGAAAAACATCAAGTATTGTTGTGGTAGCAGAAGGTGATAAAACAGGCAAAAGTGTTTTTGAATTGGCAGATTATGTTGAAGAAAATATGCCAGAATACGATGTTCGTGTATCCGTATTAGGTCACATGCAAAGAGGAGGCTCTCCTTCTTGTTTTGATAGAGTACTAGCAGGAAGATTAGGAGTAAAAGCTGTAGAGTTGCTGATAGAAGGAAAATCTAACGTGATGGTAGGTATCAATAACAATAAAATTACCGCTACAGATTTAGAAAAAGCGGTAAAGTTACATCACAACATCAATAAAGAACTATTAAAAGTTGCTGATATTTTAAGCATCTAAAATAGATATAAATAAGTAATACAATTAATAAACATTATAATTAATTATCATGGTAAAAATCGGAATTAACGGATTTGGAAGAATAGGTAGATTTGCATTTAGATCTGCAGTAACAAGAAAGAATGTACAAGTTGTTGGTATCAACGATTTGTTAGATGTAGACTATTTAGCATACATGTTAAAGTACGATTCAGTTCACGGACCTTTTCAAGGTACTGTTGAAGTAATTGATGGTGCTTTAGTTGTAAACGGAAACACTATTAGAATTACTGCTGAACGTAATCCAGCTGATTTAAAATGGGATGAAATTGGAGCTGACTATGTAATTGAATCTACAGGTTTTTTCTTAACTAAAGAAACTGCAGGATTGCACTTAGATGCAGGAGCTAAAAAAGTTGTTTTATCTGCTCCATCTAAAGATGATACACCAATGTTTGTAATGGGAGTAAACAATACTGAATTAAAAGCTGATGAGAAAATTTTCTCTAATGCATCTTGTACTACAAACTGTTTGTCTCCAATTGCTAAGGTATTGAATGACAACTGGGGGATTTCTGAGGGATTAATGACAACGGTTCACGCTGCAACTGCAACTCAAAAAACGGTTGATGGTCCTTCTATGAAAGACTGGAGAGGTGGACGTTCTGCAATCCATAACATTATTCCTTCTTCTACAGGAGCTGCCAAAGCTGTAGGAAAGGTAATTCCTGCTTTAAATGGTAAATTAACAGGTATGGCTTTTCGTGTACCTACAATGGATGTTTCTGTTGTTGACTTAACTGTAAAGTTAGACAAGCCTGCTACTTATGCTGAGATTTGTGCTGCTATGAAAACTGCTTCTGAAGGAGATATGGCTGGGGTATTAGGATACACTGAAGATTTAGTAGTTTCTCAAGATTTTATTGGAGATACTCGTACTTCTGTATTTGATGCTAACGCAGGTATCGCATTAAACGATAACTTCGTAAAAATCGTATCTTGGTATGATAACGAAATTGGATACTCAACTAAAATTGTTGATTTAATTGAATATTCTGCTTCTTTATAAGAACTAGATTCTCGTATATTAAAAGCCTCTCAAGAAATTGAGAGGCTTTTTTGGTTAAAAACAACCACGCCATCTCATTAATTTAAAACATAAGAAATTTCTTTCTTAATAAATTTCTATATTTATAGTATCTAAAATAATAAATTAAAATATGGAAATCGCAATTGTTGCTCATGATGGTAAAAAAGCAGATATGGTTCAGTTTTTAATGGAGCATAGAGAAGTTTTAAAAGCCAAAGGAATCAATTTGATATCAACAGGAACTACAGGTTCTAAAGTAGAGGCTGCCGGTTTAGAAGTACAGAAATATTTATCAGGTCCTTTAGGGGGGGATGCGCAAATTGCAGCACGAGTTGCAGAAGGAAAAACACAAATGGTGATATTTTTTAGAGATCCTTTAGAAAAACATCCACATGAACCAGATATTTTTATGCTGATGCGTTTGTGTGATGTTTATAACGTACCATTAGCAACCAATCCTGCTACAGCAGCCTTGTTTTTAAAATCATTATAAGATTAAATAAAACATAGTATAAAATATAAAAATCTAGATTTAACTAATAAATACTAAAGATTTAGAACTTGTTACAAAGCATGATGATCCTTTGAATTTTACTTAGATAAAATTTAAAGGATCATTAATTGTTATAAAACGTCCTGTTTTTAGTTTATCTAAACTCAAAAAAGACATATTATTTGGTGATATTTTAAATGTGTAAAATTTATTATTTACACAAACAAGAACTAATTTCTGTATATCCGTTTAGTGTCTACCCTCTGTAATGCTTACTATTACTAGCCTGTCAAATATTTTTTCTCCAAAATACCTTCTGTTAAGTTTATATATAAATTCGTTAAGGTATAGTTAGAGGTATTTGGCTTTAATTTTATGATAAGTTCCTACAAAGTTTCGCTTGGTATTACTTATAGATATATGCACCCATTTTAAAATTTCTTTGGTAGTTTGCTCATTTGATTTTTCACTCATGTGCACCTCCACATAATCAGCAATATTTACATAAGAAGTGCTTTGATTTGTGAATAGAATAATTCGATCATTATCTATTGCAGACTGCAAATTATTATCTGTTTGATCTGCTTTATGATTTGTTGCTACTTTGGCTTTGAAATATCCACGCTGTCTCTCTTATTTTCCTGTGTTAATATCTTCTAGAACTGTACTTTCTGCTATTATCATAACATTAGATTTTTTCTTACTTCCACGGCCAGATTTCTGAGTCTTATGAGCTTGTTCTGATGCTTCAATAGTAAAAGACAACGTTGAACTTTCTATGATAATACCACTACGTAACGAAGTTCTTGACTTACAAGATTTACATTGATAACTCCATTTATTAATGAGCCAATAATGATCTGTACCATGACAATGCTTGCAAACAACACCTTGTTTATCTCGTTGTTCCTTGAAATGTGATCGACAACTTTTATCATCTGTAAATTCTGCACCAAGAGAAACATACTCATATTCAATCTTCTGAAATCCTATATAATACACAAAAAACAAACCTATTTAGGACTGATTACGGATATACATTAAAGATATTCAAGTAATTGTTTTGTTTAAAAAATACAAACAATCAAAATCAGTTTTAAAACTAGCGCTAAATTATAGAATACCTTAACCTTGAAAAGATCCATAAAATATAGTATTAAATAGAGTTATACCTTTATTGTGCAACAATAAATTTAATTTATATTTTAAAAAAATGAGCATCAATAAGCTTTAGTAAAGAACAAAATTTTATAGTACTAGATACAGTTTTAACAAGTAAAAGAAGTTGTGATTTTGTACATAGAAAACAGACACTATAAAAAATATTACGATTAATTATTAATGCAAATTGTTTTTCCTTAAAAAAGGTTAAGCAGTCTATTAATAAAATTATCTTTATTTTTTGCTTTATCTTTTGGATTAAAAATATCAAATATTTTTTCAACTGTGTTTTCATCTCTATAAAACTCACAATTACAATCCTTTAAAATAGATTGACTGAACTTGGAAAATCCTGCAGAAAGCCTTTTATTAATGCTTAATGTGGTATATTCTTTTTGCACAATAGAACCTACAATTGGTAATGCAGCTACAGAACCTCCACCTATTTTAGAAGGCAAAGAAATGCTTGGATATTTACAACCTACCCAAGAACCTATAATTATATCAGAATTAAAGCCAATAAACCAAGAATCGCTGTAATTTTGTGACGTTCCTGTTTTTCCAGCCCAACTCCCTCTGGCTTTATATTTAGTTTTTAAACTGATTCCCGTACCTTCATCTACAACATTTTTTAACAAATATTGCATAGTTTCTAAAGTGTTTTTACTAATATGTGTTTTGATTCTAGTGGTTTTATGTCTGTAAATAATTTTTCCTTTAGGTGTTTTAATACTAGTAATATAATATGGTTTCACACCATATTTTCTTGTTGCAAACGGTATGTATGCATGTACCATTTGTTGCAAAGAGTAGCTAGTAGATCCTAAAGCAGTTGCAGGTGTGTTTTTAAGTATTTTAGTTAGTCCTAGCGCATTGGCTGTTTTTTCTATTTTTGTATGTCCTGTTTTAAAATATGTGGCTACTGTAGGTATGTTTAAACTTTTGGTTAATGTTCCTAACATACTGTAATACCCTCCATTTGAGTGATCGTAATTTTCAGGTTTCCAATTGTTATATTCCTTATAAACTATTTGTTGGTTGCTAATCCATTCACATGGTTTTTGACCGTTTTCTAAAGCTGCCGTAAAAACAACAGGCTTAAAGGTAGAGGCAGATTGTCGTTCGCTATGAATTAAATCATAAGGTAAATAATCATAATTGTTACCTGCAACATATATTTGAACAGCTCCAGTTTTTGTACTAACTCCATATACAGCAGCGTGTAGCATTTTTAAATAATGATTTATAGAATCAAGCGAAGAGTATTGTTGTTCTTGCTTTTCCCAATCAAAAACTAGCATTTTCTTTTTCTCTTTTGCTTTAGAAAATAATTTAGAATTATTAATTCTTGATTTTTTTAGCTCTTTGTACCTTGGAGATCTTTCCCATTCTGATTTTAAAAGGGTTTGAATTTCTCTTTTACTTTTAGTAATACTCCAGTAATGATCCATTGATTTTTGTAAAGAAATTAATTGTCTTTTTCGACTAGCCAGTGCAGTATTTTGAAGTTCAGAAACCAAGGTAGTTTCAATAATTAGTCCATCAGTTTCAATATCCCATGCTTGCCCGTTACTTTTTGCAAAATCAACTAAAATTTTAGAAGCCCTATTTTTTACTTGATTTAAGAAATATCCATTTGGGTTTTTACTATTTAAGTTGGTATAATTTAAAGATAAATTTTTTCTACTGGCTTTTTCGTATTGAATTTCGCTAAGTAAATCAGATCTTAACATTTGGTGTAAAACTACATTTCTTCTTTGTAATGCGTTTTCTGGATTTTTTCTAGGATTGTAATATGTATTTGCTTTTAACATTCCTATTAGTACTGCAGATTGTTCTAAGGTTAGTTGATTTACAGGAACAGAGAAATAACGATGTGCAGCAGACTCTATACCATATACATTTTCTCCAAACGGTACGGTATTTAAATACAGTGCTAAAATTTCGTTTTTAGAGTAAATAGTTTCTAGTCTATTGGCTAAAATAGCTTCTTTAGTTTTGTTAACAGGCATAGAAAGAAAGGCAAAATCTTTTCTTTTATAGAGATTTTTTGCCAATTGCTGAGAAAGCGTACTCCCACCCCCTGCTGAATTATTTCCTAGTATAATTGTTTTTACAACTACTCGTAACATTGCTATTTTATCAATTCCTTTATGTTGATAAAACCGAGTATCTTCTGTTGCAATTAAAGCATTAATTAGGTGTTTTGGTAGTTTGTTAAAAGATACATTGGTTCTGTTAGTTAAAAAGTATTTTCCTATAGCCTTATGATCTGCGCTGTAAACAATACTGGCTTGTTGTTGTTTAATTTCTGTTAGTTGCTTTTTATCAGCAATTGGTCCAAAACCACCAATATACACAAGACCAATAAACACGCCTAATAGAACAATTCCTAAAACAAGTAACCTGATAAAAAAACGAAGTAAAAAAGCAAATAGCTTACGAAACATTGGATAGAGTTATAAGTGAGCAGTTATAGAGATTTCAACATTTGCGTTTTTGGGAAGTTTTACCACCTGAACACATTCTCTAGCAGGTGCAGTTTTTTCGTTAAAATAACTTGCATACACTTTATTTATTTTGGCAAAATCATCCATCTTACTAATAAAAATAGTGGCTTTTAAAACATGCTCAAAGGTAATATTAGCATCAATAAGTATAGCATTGATGTTTTTCATTACTTGATGCGTTTCATTTTCAATAGTATCAGTAACCAACTTATTTGTTGATGGGTTGATGGCTATTTGACCAGAAGCATATAAAGTTCCATTAAAAGAAACA
>Ga0209093_1000152_pt1 | contig 35206 bp, 31 predicted proteins | sample SidtaG_4_FD_187450 | JGI IMG/M metagenome (GOLD analysis project Ga0209093, IMG submission 187450) | Marine algal microbial communities from Sidmouth, United Kingdom - Sidmouth_Male1 metaG (SPAdes) (version 2) | ecosystem: Host-associated > Algae > Red algae > Unclassified | place: Sidmouth...
GTTTTTAGCGTAGCGGAACCACTTCGATTCCATCCCGAACTCGACTGTGAAACGTTGTAGCGGCGAAGATACTTGGGGGGTAGCCCCCCGGGAAAATAGCTCAATGCCAGGTTCTCTTTCTTTCCATTACAAAGACCGCTCTTACTTCCTTTGAAAGTAAGAGCGGTCTTTATTGTTTATATCCGAATTTCATCAGTGATATTTGTTTCTTAAGTTCAAATTATGGACATAATAGTAAAAATAGACATAATGATAAAAGTGGTCTATGTTATTGGCATTGTTTAAATTATTTAATTATCTAAAAAGTCAGTCAATTATCTAAAAAACGACATTACAAAAATCAAGACCCTATTTTTTTAAGTAAGTGATTTTTTTCGATTTCTTTGTTTATTAATAAAAACTATGCACACTGCTTCTGCTAAAATCTTAGTCGTAGACGATGATCCTGCAATTCGCAATTTAATATGTCGTTTCCTTAGCCAAAAAAACTATTTATTAGAATCAGCAGAAAATGGTCAAACTGCGCTAAAAATTTTTGAACAATTTAGTCCAGATTTGGTTATCTTAGATGTTAACCTTCCAGATGCCTTGGGTTATAATCTCTGTGAAGAAATGCAAAGCAATACAGATGTATTTATTTTGATGCTCACAAGCCGATCTGATGCGGCTGATAAAAAAGAAGGATTTTTAAAGGGAGCAGATGATTATTTAACAAAGCCTTTCGACCTTCAAGAACTAGAATACCGTGTAAAAGCAATTTTAAAAAGGCAAAGAACAGTAACTACATCTGAAAAACAACCTTTAGCATTTAGTAATTTAGTTATAGATCCAGTACGTAGAGAAGTAAAAATCAATGACAAGCTCATTCTCCTTACCGCACTGGAATTTGATCTATTACATTTTCTAGCAACTCGACCAGGAAGAGTTTGGAGACGAGATGAGCTAATTCAAAATGTTTGGGATTATGATTACGTTGGAGATCAAAGAGTAGTTGATGTTCATATTGGGCAAATTCGTAAAAAGATAGAAATAGATGTCTCTGAGCCTTCTTTTATTCAGACGGTAAGAGGAGTCGGTTATAAATTTGAAGTAGATGGTGTTTCTAGTTCTATATAAGAGTAAGAAGGGTTATCGAAAGATCTAATACTTGGATGAAAAGGTGTAAAAGCTTGGTGAAAAATTATAAGCGCATTCTCGATCATGCCAACACCAAGATTCGACTAATCCTCAAAAGATTAGCTCGTGCTTAAAAAGATCCCAAATGGGTTCTATATTTGTTTGAGAAATTCTTTAAAGGCAAAGCCACAGAACATTATTATCTACTTTCATAATTTAACGCGAGTTCGGTTTAAGAATTAAGCAGATAGGGCAAGGCAATTGATGGCAATCGAAGGCTTTTTAGAAAAATGGCAGTAGGCGATTAATTCCGCAAATAAATTAGCCACAAAATTAGTATGTTGTACGTAGATGATCATACAGCAACAAGCTTAAAATAAGCGGTATATAAATATTTTAATTTGGACGTAAATATTTGATATAAGCGATCGCGGTAATATTTTAATTATCTATATTACTCATGCGATCGCGAACAGTCAATTGTCATTGTAAAAAGTGTATTTAGACAGTTATGAAGTATTGGTAGAATTACAGAATAGAAGACTTTAAACTCGATTACAATTAGCTAAACTATCAGGAATGCGATCTCCTGAACTATTGGTGCGATATGTAGTTAGGATAACTTCACCTGACTCAGTTACCTTTATTCCTCTAGCTGGCTGAATTTTGCCTTTGGTTGTTTCTATGGGTGCGGGAATAGCTGTATCAGAAATGGATTTGCCATTAACTACGACATTATAGGAATTTAAGGTAGAGTCTGGTGTAGCTGGAATTCCTCCTCTACCTGTGATAGTCAAACCACTCTTAACTGCTACTTGATTATTCCCACAAGTACGCGCTGTAGTTTGTCCTGGCTCAACTACATTATTTGGTAATTCCGTTACTCCTTGAACGGGATTAATATCGGGTGTAGAGATAGAAATAGTGCCATCTAAACCATTAACCTGTGAACTAGCGTTAATATCGTTAGTCGAGCTACTAGGAATACGTTCTTGAATACCAAATAATGACTCAGCATTAATAGCGATATTTCCTCCTTGTCCCTGTTTTGCACTAGCCAATATATCGTTACTACCGTCAGGAAAAGCGATGAGAAATTCTGTATTAATACTTATATTACCTCCGTTAGCTTCACCAAAAGCTTCAGCCGAAATTAGACTATCTCTATTCAAGCTTATAGAATCGTCCACTACCAAGCGGATATTTCCTCCCACTCCCGAAGTAGTAATAGCAGAAATTGCTGCTCTCTCATCTAAATTAACGGAATTAATATCAATATTTACAGTTCCTCCATTTCCTCCTTCTTCGCTACCAACAGAAACTGTAGCATTGTTGCTAATATTTAAACTTCCTTCCCCAACAATTTGAATATTTCCTCCTCCATCTGTAGAACTCAAGCTGTTAGTCGCAAATAAACCCGTCGATTCTTGCAAATCGATTAATAATTGTTCATCAAGTTCAAAAACATTTTCAGGACGAGGTAGTGCATTTTCTCCATTTATGGTGATGTTTCCTGTAAAGTTGAGGTTGACATTACCAGCGTTACCACCACGATTTACGGAAGTAACAATAACTCCTCCTGAAACGATTTCTAAATTATTGCCATTTAAGTTAATGCTGCCAGCATCTACACCGTTTTCAGTTGAAGCATCTAAAATTGCACCATCCCTAATTGAGATATTAGTTCCATCGAGATTTAGATTTCCTGCTCTACCAAAAGTATTCATTTGAGCATTGGCAGAAACAAGAGAAAAATTTCTGATGTCGATAGTATTACTGGTAATGTTTATTTCTCCAGCATTTCCCGATGATTCATTCCTGACTTGACTTAAAATCAAACTCGAATCAACAGATATATTATTACTAGCATCTAGAATAATGCTTCCTCCATCACCAATAGCAAACTCATCAGTACCCGCTTGAATTGTAGTCCTTCCTCTAATTGCTATGGAATCATCAGCAGTAATAGCAATATTTCCAGCGTTTCCTGTACCCAAAGTACTGGATCTAATTCCAGATTCACTTAAGTTAATCTTGTTAGCATTTATGGTGATGTCCTCGACATTAATTGGCACATCTACATTGATATCTGAGTTTACTTCTGTGCCATCAAAGTTAATTTCATCTTCAACATCAATATCTATTTTCCCTGGACTTCCCGTACCAAAAACTCTAGTTTGGATAAATCCATCTCGATCAGAAAAATTACCAGCTTGGATGTTAATATTGCCAGCATTTCCTCGGTTACCTTCTTGAACTTCAGTTTGGATGAGATTTAGTCCGCTTTAGAAGTATCTTCTCCAACACCGCCACTTCCAATTATTTTTACAGATTCCGTTGCATTAATATTAATATCACCTGCTTGAGATTCAGGAGTCCCCGTATCTTCAGAAATACCTGCGTATAATTCACTTTGCTCTGTCAATTCCAAATTTTTGGCATTAATATTAATCGAACCACCACCATCAGAAACTACTCGGACTCTTGCTTGCTGGGTTAAGTTAACATTTCCTCTTTCTATTCCTTCTGGAAATATTAAGCTTCCATCTTCACTAACAAGAATTTCACCTGCTCCTAATAATCCTCCCAATTCTACATTGCCACCTGGTGCAGTTATACTACCAGCATTTTCTAAAAAAACATTCCCCCCTATCAAAGCAATATTTTCATTAGGATTAATTTCTAAACCTACCGCATCAAAGATAGTAAATTCATTACCTTCAAAAACGGAATTGATTTCATCATTGATGATAGTAGTAGTTAAACCAAAATTAGAACGATAATAAATTTGAGCTATTGACAGATTAAACGAACGCGAGAGTCTTTCCTTTTTCTGTTCGCGATCGCTTTTTTTTGACTTTTCAGACATCCTCTAAAATAGTGTTGGTTAGATTTGCTCTAGTTAAGTCGGCGTTATCTAGATTGGCATTGGTTAAGTTTGCGCTAATTAACTTAGCATCTTTGAGATTAGCGTCTTTTAAGTTAGCATTTTGCAGATTAGCGGCAATCAACTTAGCATTACTCAAGTTTGTCCCCTCTAAGTTCGCTCCTGATAAATCCGCTTCGATCAGATTAATATTAGCTAAGTTCGTATGAGACAAGTCAGCATTACGTAAATCTGCATAACGAAAATTAGTTCTTCCTAGAGCATAACCCTGCAAAAGATTAGCGCGATCGCTAATTCTTAATTCTCTTTGGGGTGGATTAGCTAAATTGACTGTAATTTGTTGGCTATTGATTAAGCTTGATAATTCTTGGTACAGAAAAGAGTCACCAATACCGCTAATATTGACCCAGGCTCTAGTACGAGTCATGGCTACTAATAATTGATTTCGTAGATAGATATTGCTTTCATTTTGGGCAATCTTATCTAAACCTATTAGGTAAACCATATCTGCTTCCTGTCCTTTTGCCCGATGAATGGTGGAAATAGTAATCGCTCCTGAATACCAAAAACGATTGTAATTGCGTTGCTCTAGAGGAGTATCAAAACAGTTAAAGGTACTCTGGGTAGGAAGATAAATATTAATTCCCTGATTGATTAAAAAGGTGGCAGTTTGTTTGACTAGAGAAGCGGTATCGTAATAGGCACCCAAAACTATAATCAGGATTTCTCGATCTGGCTGAAGACTACCTTTAGTCAGATTTTGCTTTATTTTTTGAGCCAAGACGGTTAATTCTTGTTGTCTTGAGTCAAAGCGATCGCAACATATTGTATTACTCGACCATAGTTCGCTAATTAGATTGGCTGAATTGTAATGTTCTCGCGATAAAGTTATTTCTGGTTTTTGCCGACAATTTTTAGTGATTTTGTATCCTAAAGCTTGCCATTCTTCAGGATACTTTGAACCAGTAATCATGCCTTGAGTTCTTAATAGTCCTAGAGCAATTCCTTGAGCGACAAAAATAACTTGATCGGGTGTCCGATAACAGCGAGATAGTATTTCCGTTTTATTAATTTGTTGATCGTGTTTCCCTGTAGCCAAATGTCCTAACTCTTCACCAAACATTGCTCCTGGTTCGGGAATTTTTACACTATCCAAACTTTGTAGTTCATCATAAGCCCAGATCAATCGTTTTTGTTCGGGATGGATCGGATCGACAGGACGCAAAGATTGATACACAAGCCAATAAAAAGGTTGCTTATCTTGATATTGCCAATGGTCTACCATTAAGTCTTGAGCTTCATCAATTAAAACTGCATCAAATATCTGAGGAATGGTTTTATTGGCTAATAGTTCTAAACAAGCTTCTGCTAAAGCTTCATTTGGTTTTTTGCTAATAGTGAAAGGAACTGCTATTGGTAAAGTATGAGTAGCCCTGCAAATAGTACTATAAAATCCTGGCTGTTGTTTACTGCCCCAAGCATGAAGGATTTTTAAGTTAGATTGTTTCTGATTGTAGGCTGTTTTGTCTTGGGTATAGTGACGCACCCATTTATCAACCTGTTGAGTAATAGAATCATACAAACTACGAGAAAAAAAGACTAGAGCAATTTGCCATTCAGGATATTTTACCGACATTAAAGCAGCTTTCTGGCATAATAAAACAGTTTTACCAGAGCCAGCAATACCTCGAATTCTTTGCATTCGGTGAGGAATTTGCTTGGCAATCTTTTCCTGCTGTAGATCTAATTGATTTAAACGAGAGCGCACTTGTTGAATAACATGACGGCGACTCCCAGACGAACAAGCTAATTGTTGATATTCAGGAGTATATAAAGGCGTACCTCCCAAAACAGCTAACAATAATTCCCATTGAGTAGGAGTTAGTTTTTCTCCTACAGCAACGGGAGCTACTTTAGTAATTAAATTAATAAGCGATCGCGTATCTGCCAGGTGTTCTTGAAACAGAATTGGCGGAGAATTAGGTAACTTATTAAAGCCTCTAGCTTGCCATTGAGGTTGAGTAATGTAGGGTAAGGCAACGATCGCCCTAGCGGTAATATTTTTTCTTAGTAAAGGTTCGCGATCGCTATATTCTAATAAAGCAAATAATTGTCTCTCTGCCTGTTGATAAGGATTACCATACTCGGTATAGAAATTACGATATTGCCAGCGATGCCCTCCGATACTAACTAACTGCTCGATTCTTATTGCCTTGACTTCAATCACAATTAAGCCGAGGTAATAATCCGCAATCAAAATATCGGGTTCTTGGCGAAAGTTGCCTTCTAGAATAAATATTGGATACCGCCAATAACCCAGACAATTACGTTTGGCAAAAGCATCTTGAATACTATCCCAAACTAACTTTTCTCCTGCTTCCCCTTTAAGCCCTAGAGCTTCTGTTTCAATAAATTTATTTAGATCGGTCATAGGGAAACTAGTTATTAGTTATTAGTTATTAGTTATTAGTTATTAGTTATTAGTTTCTAGTTTCTAGTTTCTACTCCCCAAGTCTCCCAGTCCCCAAGTCCCCAAGTCCCTTATTCTTCTACCTTAACTGCTTCTAAGATTCTTGAATAATAAAAACTAACGCTAGTCATGCCAGTACGTTTAATTTCAAAGCCGTTATCTTCAAGGATAGCAATGATATCTTTTTCCTTGTGTTGATAGGCTCTAGTTGTTTTGGAAGGACCAGGAAAAAATTCACCAATCTTTTTCAAGACGAACAAAACACAGGTTTTGGGAGCAAAGCTAAGAATTAATCTTGATTCAGCTAAAGATGCTAAATGAGCAATCATTTTGGCTGCATCTTCTGTAGGATAGTGGATCAAAACATCTAGACAAATTACCGTATGGTAGTTACCCTCAAGAGCTTCTAGATCCGATACTGAAAAATTAATTTTGCTAGTATCTTGTAATAATTCTGCTGCTTTTTCTTGGGCTTCTCCCACCATTTTTTCAGAAATATCACTAGCACTAACTGTTGCACCAGCCTCAGCCAAAGGAATACTTAAGCTACCCACACCACAGCCTGCATCGCATACCGATATCTCAGCTAAGTTACCATCATGTTTGAGCCAGCTGATTACTGTATCGATAGTTTGTTGATGTCCTTGGCGGATTTTCCTTTGTACTTTGTTGACATCATCGGTTTGACCATAAATTCTGCGCCAGCGATCAAATCCTTTTTGGTTAAAATAATCTTTGACGATCGCCTTATCGTTTACTTTATCTGCGGTTCTCATAAATCAATTTAAATACAAGCGGTAAATAGAAAGAGAAATATTCACTTGCTTTCTCTTCAAAGATCGAGCAGAAATCTAGCTTTCATTGCAATGAACTCAAGCCAAATAAGTCCCTTTGGTAGTGTACTTGATGTTGTTATCAAAAGATTCAAACTAAGTATATTTACTTACAACAATTTACAGTAATTAACGTGAGTTCGGGTTAAAAAAGTTTTTAGTTTTTAGTTTTTTAAGGGCGACCAGGTGAGGTTGCCTCACATTGATGACCGCCCGCATTAGTCTTTAGTTTAATTAACTACTAGATTTAGACTACTAATTAATTAAAACTATCAAATCGAAGATTGTGAGAGGGAACTTAGACCCTAACAACTAATAACAGAGCGCGAAGCTATTAAAGATATAGCGTATACGTATCTATTGGCAGATAAATTTACCTCTGACCTTGAAAAGAAGACCAGTAAAGACGTTCACAACGACAAATAAAAGCGTCTCTTCTTAGATTGATTTCTGGAAAAAGCGACATATACGTTTGAAACTGCTGGGCTGCTTCTACCGAACTTTTACAATATAGCGCCTCCTGAGCTTTCCAAATTAGTAAGTTGGTAATCATAAGATCGTAGATAGCTGATTCCCATTGATCTGCTTCTACAGATGTTTGATAGATAGTGAGTTTTGAGTTCAAAGAGTTCTTAGCAGGAACTGCCTCAGATAGTGCACCTGTGACATCGAGAATTTGATCTTTACAAAGTTGTGTAGCATCTAGACAATGGTTGTCTAGATGTCGCAGACACCAAGCCTTGATAGATAGGATACTAAGGCGGTCTATTAATAAGCCAACACTGTTGAGACCAACGCTTCGGTCGATTCTATCGATAAAATGAGTCGGACGATGAATATTTTTCAGTCCAGTGATGGCAATAATTCGATGAGATAAAAAAGCTTGTTCTAGTTTTTCTTGAGAAGACCAACTAGGGGAAACTTTCTCTAAAATTTGTTGATATTCTTGGGCTATTTCTAAAAAGTAATCTTGTACTGTGCGCATAGAAAAATTATGTTAGATAGTTCTTTAAATAGTTAAAACAGGCTGATTCAATTTCTTGATTGTGATGATCGCGCTTACCAAGGCGTCTTTTCCAATCCTGCTCTGTATTAAATAAACCGAAATGCTTGTATCCTCGAACTCGTAGTATGGGTGCAAAAATTAGAGGATTATAGAGATGGTAGTCAATGGTGTCGCAAAACTGCACAAAATTACACCCAAATACACAAGCTAGCTCTCCTGCTCCCGAAGCGGTTGCGCCATGCAGCAATGAATGTTGGACGATATTTGCGATCGCAATCATATCTCTATGGGGAGAATGGATGCGAATGATATCCTTTGGTAATTTCCGAGGATATAACCCAGAAACAATCACTAGCTTGATTCCTAGCTGTTTAGCCCAATTATGAAAGAGACGAATCTGCCATAATTGAGTATTTCGCTTTGGATCGTGACGCTCGTGTCGGTCAAAAAGCGATATGTAAGCACCTTTCACCAGAGGTAGACCAGCATTAAATAGAGGTTGAGTCCTACCAAGTCGGTTCGTTGCAAGTTGCCAATACCGACCATACCGCTGGTTAAATCCTCTTTTAGCAAAGTACCCCTTACGAGAGTGTCCGCCGATTGTAACACCGCAGGATAGCCAGAATGCGCCTAGTCGAAATCGTATATTTGCCAGGGCTAATAGTCTGCTTCTATGCCGTTGCTTTACGAGCCAGTTAAATCTTTGCTCGCCAGTGGTGTAGCGATTTTTATTCCATTCTGCATTAATGTCTGCATTAACTAGCTCAATCTGGTCGTGAGAGACATTATCATAAAGCAAGCTGCAACCTTTCCAAGTCAGTGCAATTACTCGATGATGCTGTTGATGTTTATCGTAAAATATACCCCCTAGAGATTGAGATAAAAGCACCTCGTTGCCCATCTCTCCAGAGATAAAATCGATAATAGCCTTAAACCCTGAAATAGATTCGATAATTTCATATACTTCAGACAACGTTTTTGCAATGTAGTGAGTCATCCTAATTTACTAATATGGTCGTGAAACCGTACTTTTATAAGGTTTTTTGGGGAGATAATAGACTTCGACCTTATCCTCTTCTTTTAATTTACAGGTTGATGAATTTATAGTAAATTTACCTCGTTGTATACGTCCTTTAGAATCCTCAAACTGATATGAAACAATATAAGAGACGTGAACTCTACCATATTGGTCTGTTTGAGAACGAGACTGAACGTTTGTAATAATGCCTTTGGCTTTTCGTCCATTTGTTAGGATATAACTTTCCGAATTTAGATGAAGAAAAAGACAGAAGAAAAAGATTACAACGATGATAATTAAGGTTGTCATAATATTTTATGTAAAATGTTTAAAAACAGCAGAGTAATTGCGATTGCAATTTATGGTCAAATTTTGTACAGCAACCCATAGATGGCTAAACTGCTAAAAGCGATTTCTAGAACGCGCTTCCACGCTTCAAAAATTCTTATGTTCCAAATAGCTAATACATCTTCGGGTCGGATTATCACGCAAGAAAAAAAAGGTTTTAGATCGAAGTCTCTTGAGAGAAGATGAAATAGTATAGCTGTTTCATAGAACAGTACTAGAGTTTCCGCTGTAATGAGTTGGAGTACTTGCATCCCATATTTTGGCGTATTAAAGATGCGCCACAACAGACGGGAAGCAAAGTTAGTAACAAGAAAAACAAGAGGAAGATATAACCAAAGGGATTGTCTGAAGAGTAGTGCTAATAATGTGCCTACTAAGACTAACGCTAAAGCACATCCATAACGAGAAGGGCAGTCATCGTATAACTCCGACCAGTAACGCTCTATAATGTATGCCTCACCTCTGCCCCACCGAATGAGTCTTAGCAATACTGCGGTTAGGGTTTTCCACGTCTCTTTAGAATGGTACACCTTTGCTTCAGGGCAGGTCATCATTATTTTATTTTGATAATAAAGACGATAGCCAAAGTCAACGTCTTCGCTACCAAGAGGCTTAGGGGATAACTCGTCAAATCCCTTTAACTCCTCGAAGTCTACTTTACGGCAGGATAGATTATTACTAGGTCCCCATAGGATTGGCATCTGAAATTGAGCTAACGAGAAAGAGTTTAGATAAGGCGTAAGTTCGATCGCCTGCCAAAGCCAATTTTCTTTCCCGCAGAATTCCGTGCTTCCGATAGCAGCAGATTGATTCGGGTTCTTTTGGTAGCTCATCCAATGGGATTGAAGAAGATAAGGTGTAGCAATGCAGTCCGAATCAATAAATAGCAGAATAGGATATTGTGCTTGCTTCGCGCCCCAATTGCGCTTTTGTGCCACAGAACCTTTGAACTGAGAATATTGTGCTTCAACATCACAACAAGAGGCTTGTATGCTAGCTGCATCCTGCCGATTTGGGCTGTCGTCCACAACTAAGATCTCAGTGGGTACAGAACAGTATGCTTGACTTTGACTCAGGGATACTAGCAATTCCCGACATAGTACGGCGCGACCATAAGCTGGAATGATAACTGAAAGACCAATTTCTGGTTCGGTAGTATCGCTCGATCTATTCATCAATGTCCCTTTGCTAAAGATAGAAAACTTCTTGTTGCAGTAGCGATAGCCTCGGCTGAATCTTGTTGTGGTTTCCAGCCAAGAGCAAGCATTTTGCTAATATCACAGCGTAGGTGAGGAATATCACCTTTCCATCCTCTTTTGCCTCCTGTAAACTGATAGTCAACGTTGCTATGCCCTAATAATACTGAGCTAACGATGTTGGCAACAGTTTGCGCTGAAATATAATTGTCATTGCCGACATTGTAAACTTCGCACATATTTTCTGATTTTCGTAAAGTTGCACTGCGAAGCGCAGCATAAACGATCGCCATTGCAGATATGCAGTCTTCAACATACAGATAGTTCCGCTGCTGCTGTCCGTCTCCGAGTATTTCTAGAGTTTGTGGATTATGTCGAAGTTTGCTTACAAAGTCACAAATAATGCCATAATTCATCCGCGAGCCGACGATATTGCCAAACCTCAGGATAGTCGCCCGTATACCGTGAAGGTGACTGTGGGCGCTAATAATACCTTCCCCTGAAAGCTTACTACTGCCGTATAGAGATAGTGGTAATAAAGGACCAATGGACTCTGTCAAAAGCGGAACATTCGGTTCTCCATAGACAAGTTGGCTAGAAGCATAAACAATTTGCGGAATCTCAAGTTCTGCCATCGTTTGCAAGAGATTCCAAGTAGCTTCAATTCCCTGATGTAAATCGATATCACGTTCTCTTAGACTCTTACGACTATTTGCGTTGGCAGCTAGGTGATAGACAATATCTTGCCCTGCTAGAGCAGTCTTTAGTTTCTTGGTATCCTTACGTAGATCGGCGATAACAATGTGGCAGTGAGGATGATTCCATAGCCTGTTATGCCAAGGTTGTTCTCCATGAATACAGCGATCATATATAGTTACCTGACACCCTTGACTGAGAAGTTGTAGAGCAAGGTGTCCACCAATAAAACCCAGTCCTCCTGTTACAACAACCTTTTGAGTATTATCTTGTTTTAGAGTAATTGCCATGATTAGTTAGACAAAGCTAAAATCATTTTCTAAAGTAAGATCTGTTGTATTGGCTATATAGCCGATTAGGTCGTCTTGATAGTAGATATCTGTGCCACCATCATATTCAGAGAGAGAGTAATCATTGAGACTGCCAAAGACTTGTAGTTTATCTTCTTCAACTGATTTAAAATCGATAATTGTGGCATAGCCAGCCTCTTGATAAAAGACATTAGATACGTCACCAAGTACAAACACATCTGCGCCAACACCACCGCTGAGATAATCGTATTCATAGTTTGTCTGTCCATAACCATTGAGAACATCATCTCCCGCCTCCCCAGCCAGAATATCGATGCCTGCACCGCCAACTAAACTGTCATTTCCTGTGTATCCCAGCAAAAAATTATTATCAGAGTTGCCCAAAAGAGTATCGTTACCAGTCCAACCATCTAGAATACTGTTGCTATCATCACTTAGAGATAAAGTATCATCTCCCTCATTACCAAAAATATAATTATGAGTAGAGTTTCCGCTTAAATTATCATCGTTAAGAGTTCCGTTGAGGAAAGTCATTTTATTTTGCTCCTAAATTTTTGCGATTTGAAAAGCTGTTAGCAATCTTCTCGCAAACTTAATATATGCAAAATAATTAGACGATCCAATCCAAAAAATATAGAAACTTTGTAGCGTTCAACTGAAATAAGTGGAATAAAAGTGGAAAATAACTAGAATTTTCAGATAACTACTGAAAAATCACTGCTTTTTAATTTATATTAATATTGTATTCGTAGTTAAAAACTAGTAAATGTTTGACAAGCAATTTGACAAACAGTGGCATGATTTTTTAGAAGATAAAGCGATCTCGTTAGGATTAACCGCTAGCCAAAGTAGGGTATTTCTAACTAGATTTGACCGAGGAAACTGGCTAAATAGAATAGAAGATATTTGGCAATTAAGCGATGTAAATAGTTTTGAGTCTTTTGTTAAACACTCAACCAATATATATAAATCTATTAAACCTAACTGTCCTGAAATTAGTAAAGGTGCAGGTAACTTTTCGATTGTACGAGATTGGTTATTAGCAGAATTTGAAAGTCAAGCAAATAATTATTCATGGTCTAACAAAGATTTTTTAATAAGACCAGATCTGAATATGGAGTGCTGCCAAGCAATCGTACAGCCAGGTACTTTAATTAGAGTTAAAGCACCAAGTAAGATGGGTAAAAGTAGATTGTTAAATAGCATTTTAGCTTTTAGCGATCGCCAAGAATATCATACGGTTCACATTAATTTATTACAAATAGAAAGAAGTAAATTTGCTAGTTTGGATCTGTTTTTGCGCTGGTTCTGTATTTATCTTAGTGATACATTAAATTTAAATTTGAAATTAGATGATTACTGGAATCAAGATCGCGGAAGTATGCTCAGTTGTACTAGATATATCGCAACAATTTTAGAAAAATTCGAGCAACCTTTGGTATTAGGTTTAGATGAAGTAGATCGCCTATTAAATTATCCCCACATTAGTCAAGATTTCTTTTATTTGTTACGTAGTTGGCATGAGGAATCGAATAATGATGAGTTATGGGAAAAATTGAGATTAATTGTCGTTTATTCTACAGAAGACTTTGGTAATCTAGATATTAATCAGTCGCCATTTAATGTGGGTTTGCCGATTGAATTGAAACCTATAGAGCGATCGCAAATAGAAGAATTAGCTGATTCCTACAGCTTGGCTTTATCAACAGCCGAAATAGATCGCTTGATGACTATGTTAGGAGGACATCCTTATTTGGTAGATTTAATTTTAGCTAATCTATCTGGTAATCCTCAATCAAACTTAGAAGAATTACTACAACAAGCTAAAACCGATACGGGAATTTATAGTAGCTATCTACGACAGCATCTAATCAATTTAAAATCTAACAGCCAACTTACAGAAATATTGATCAAGATCTTAGATAGTTCCAAACCAATACAGGTAGATACTCTTCTGGGATATCAACTTTATCGTATGGGATTAATTAAGTGGTCTGAAAACAATTCTGTTGTACCTAGCTGTGAACTATTTAAGCAGTATTTTTTACCGCGATTGAAAGTAAATTAATAACAGATGGTAGTTCTAAATCATTTACCAAAAAAAAATAAGCTGCTAAATCTATGAATAATAAAAACTTTAGTTCAATACATAAAGTTAGTAATAATAATCATGGTAGCAAATAACTATTTTAAAGTAGGAGGAAGCCTACGTTATGGACATCCAACTTATATTACTAGAAAAGCCGATCGCGACATTTATCATGCTTTAAAACAAAAAGAGTTTTGTTACGTACTTAATTCTCGACAAATGGGTAAATCTAGCCTAAGAGTTAGAACCATGAAAACTTTAGGTAATGAAGGTTTTAAATGTGTAGCAATTGACTTGGGGATTTTAGGAAGATTTGTTACTGCCGAACAATGGTATGGCGGTTTTGTCGCAGAACTATGGCACAAATTACGTTTAACTCCAGGAATTGATGACGATCTTGACTGGTGGCGATCGCATGTAGAACTAGCTCCTGTACAGAGATTTAGCCGATTTATTGCAGATGTTTTATTAGTAAACTGCGATCGAGAGCTAGTTATTTTCCTTGATGAAATAGATAATATTATTAGTCTTGATTTTCGCGATGAGTTATTAGTTTTAATTCGTAACTGCTATGAAAAAAGAGTCGAAGCACCCCAATATTCTCGGCTAACTTTTTGCTTATTAGGAGTAGCTACGCCTTCTAGTTTGAGAATAAATAAGCAGCTAAGTCCATTTAACATCGGTAAAGCGATTGGGCTTCAAGGTTTTTCCTTCCAAGAAGCACAACCATTATTAGTAGGTTTGTCACCTCAATTTAGCGTACCTGAAGTAATTTTAAAAGAGATTTTATCATGGACAAAAGGACAACCATTCCTAACTCAAAAACTCTGTTTTTTAGCAGTGCGCCATCAGCAATCAGCTGCGAATATTCCTCAGCTAATTCAACATTATCTAGTAGATAATTGGGAAATTCAAGATGAACCAGAACATCTAAAAACAATACGCGATCGTCTGTTACACAATTCTCACAACCAAGCCCGATTTCTCACTCTCTATCAGCAAATATTACAGCATCAGGGCATAAATATTGATGGTAGTGACGAACAGGTAGAATTACGCTTAAGTGGTTTAGTTACAGCGCAACAAGGTAAGCTAAAGGTTAGTAATCCTATTTACCAAAAAGTTTTTGATCCCTATTGGATTGAGCAACAGTTAGCAGCAATTAGTCCTTATCAAAATGCGATCGCCGCTTGGTTAAAATCTGATGGTCAGGATAGTTCTCGTCTATTACGGGGACAAGCTTTGATAGAAGGACAAACTTGGGCAAAAAAATATAGTATTACTCCACAAGAAAGAGATTTTCTATATCAGAGTGAATTTTTAGCTGCTCAAGAACAAAAACAAGCTCAATTAGCTCAAAAAACTGAAATAGCGGAGAAAAGGCTAGCTCAAGAAAAAAAATTAGTTAGATGGCAAAGACTGTTTATTGCTTTCTCCTTAACTATGTTGGGGGGATTTTATCTTAAATCTCGTCAGACAAACTTGAGTAACATCAATACTTTAGTTCAATCAAGCGAAGCCTTATTTGTTTCCAATCAAAAGTTAGATAGTTTAATTGCAGCCATCAAAGCAAAACGTCAGCTAAATAAAGCTTGGCGAGTTAATCAAAACCTAAGCCAACGGGTAAATACCGCGTTGCAACAGTCCGTATACGAAATTAAAGAATATGATCGCCTTTTAGGACATCACGATCGCATTTACGCTATTGCGATTACTTCTAGTGGTAAGCTGATGGCTACCGCAGCCACAGATAACACAGTACAACTCTGGCGCAATTTAGCTCAAGGTTGGCAACAGGGTAAAATATTAAAGCATGATGGTTGGGTATTAGATGTGGCAATTAGTCCAGATAATCAAACTATTGCTTCTGCTAGTCGCGATCGCACCGTCAAAATATGGAATCAAAATGGCAAACTACTCCATACCTTAAAACATTCTCAGCCAGTAACCAGTGTAGCTATCAAGCCTAATGATCGCATAGTTACAGGAAGCGAAGACGGCACAATTAAAATCTGGCAAGAGGGTAAAGCAATTCAAACCCTTACGGGACACACTGCAGCAGTAGAATCTATTGCCATAAGTCTTGATCATAAAATTATCTCAGGAAGCGAAGACGGTACAATTAAAATCTGGCAACAGGGCAAAGCAATTCAAACTCTTATTGGACATAGTTCGGGGGTACGTGCCGTAGCTGTGAGTCAGGATGGAACCAAAATTATTTCTGGTAGTCGAGATAAAACTCTCAAAATCTGGAGTAACAAAGGTCAAGAAATTGCTACCCTTATAGGACATACCGCACCCGTATACAGTATTGCCATCAATCCCCTAAATAATCAAATTGTTTCAGCTAGTGCCGATCAAACTCTCAAAATTTGGGACAGCAACGGGACTGAAATTTCTACTCTTAAAGGACACACCAATCGAGTATGGGATGTAGCCTATCTCCCTGATGATTTATCCTCCAATGGGGGTAATATTGCTTCTGTCAGTTGGGACAAAACCATTAGGCTATGGCAACCAAATAATAATTTAGTACAATTTTTGTCTGGTCATCAAGATGTGGCGATCGCCTTAGACTATAGTAGTAATATAATTGCTTCTACTAGTGACGATAATACCGTTAAACTCTGGGATACCACGGGTACTTTACTCAAAACCTTTGGCAAACATACAGCGGAAGTTTATGATGTAGCAATTCATGATCAAACTATTGCCTCAGTTGGTGCAGATAGAAGCCTAAGAATATGGCAGACTAATGGCAAAGTTCTCAATACTATTCAAGCTCATCAAGGGGCGATCTGGGCGGTAGATATAACTCCTGACGGTAAGAAAGTTATTACCGCAGGTAACGATAACTTAATTAAGATTTGGGATATTGACGGCAATCCCTTGCAGATTCTCCAAGGACATACTCAAAAAGTTTGGGATGTAGCAATTGATCCCCAAGGAACTAAACTAGCTTCTGCTAGCGAAGATAACACAGTCAAAATCTGGGAGATCAACGGTAATCTTTCCCATACTCTGACGGGACATCAAGATGCAGTTAGAACAGTAGCCTATAACAGCAACGGTAGTTTAATTGTTTCTGGTAGCGAAGATCGTACAGTGAAAATCTGGCAGCCCAATAGATCGGTAATAACTCTCACAAAACATCAGGCTGCGGTTAAAGCCGTTGCCATCAGTTCTAACAATAAATATCTAGCTAGTGTTGATGATGATGGCAAGATGATTCTTTGGGAAAAAACAAATGAAACTTGGAAACAGCTAGAAACTCTACAAGGACATAATAATTCTATTTGGTCAGTCGTCTTTAGTCCTGATAGTCAAACTCTCGCCACCGCAGGAGAAGATTCTAAAGTGATGCTTTGGCATCTAGATGCGATCCTACAACTAGATACCTTAGAGTATGCTTGTGACTGGGCTAAAAATTATCTTCAAAATAGTGACGAAGTAAACCCAAGCGATCGACAACTTTGTCAATAAATTAATTTCCAACATCAATCTAAAAGGATAATCAGCAGCATAGCGAGTAATTTGCGACCATAAAGGAGAAGCAATCAGAACGATGTTTCTCGGTGCTTTTTCTCTGATGAGATCTACCCATTCTTGGGCTACATCTCGCCAAATTTTCCAATTATATTTGCTAACTAATTTGGGATAACCTGGTTCATTGTAGAGTTCAAAAATAACATTAGTCTAACGCCTATACAAAGACGATTGGCAAAAATTCTCGAAGAAAATGTGCTAAAACTAGCCCATCATGCTAGATTCACTATGCTCTGTATCTCAAGCTTCAAGAACTCAGGGCAACTTCCTTAACGTTCCCATTGTTAAGCTGCTGTTGAATATCTGCATCTGTGATCCAGGTTAGTAAATAGTCAGAACTATTGGAATCTTCATTACTAGCAATTCTAGATGTCCAACTATTAGGAATATCAACGCTGTCTGCTCCACCTGAAGCTAGCTTAAGCCAATGCCTGGAATTATCGAGCTTGACATAGTATGTGGAACCATCCTGCTGCACGGCTAAAGAATTTACCTGAGGGTGAGAACTAAAAAAGCTGGTTGGTTCGCTTTGGTCAGAGCTAAGTTCTAGAGCTACAGACTGTCCAACATCAATATCCAAACTCTCCCACTTGAGCAGAAAAGTATCTCCTTGTTTAGAACTACTAAAGCTACCTATGTCAGTATTTTCAGCTTTGAGATTTATCTTCGTTTCGCTCCCAGTACGAGAAACCTGTTTGGAAATCTCTACGTTGTCTAATTCGCGATCGAGATTACGCAGTTTTGCACCTTCTTGAGCCATAGCTGTAACTAATCCTAGGGAGTCGCTAATTTTCATTCCATAGGTAACTCCATCTGATGTTTCAAATGAGAGAAGATCGTCCTGCAATTTCGTTGATTTATAGTCAATATTTCCCCGTAAACTGCGATCGCTAATTTTCCTGAATTTTGGTAAAGGAGTTTGCTTGGCAATTAACTGACGATTAGCTAGAGATACACCACCAGATAAAAATCTGTTTTCTCCGAATTGGGTAAAGGTTTTCGATTTCAGTAACGGCATTGCCTCCGTCTTTAAATTCTGATAATCAGGAGGATAAAAACAAACCTGCGCTCCCTCGACAGCAGAATTTGCATTGTCAGAGCAATTTTCTGTTGCCCATTCTTTGAATTTAAGCTTTTCTATATTTGCTTTGACCCAATCAGGAAACCAATAGTCACGATTCACTTTAACATCTTGCAAAAAAGTGAGAAATTTATCTTCATGAGAATGATTAAGCCAACTGATTACAAGACTCCACTTCATTATTTCGTTTAGTCGTTCGTACTGACTTTCATAGCGGGCAACCTCTGAATAATGTTCATTCCACCACCCCAAAAAGGCTTCAGAAGTTACGGATGCTGTTGACTCAGCACCAGGCTTAAGCGGATTAGAAGAGGCTGCATAGATTCGTGTAGCATTGTGAGCCATCGCAATGCCATTTCCATTATTGATTAGTTGAAATCCTTGATCCTTATGACCAAACCAAAGCCTAGTACTAGGTAGTTCCTGAAGTTCTGTTTGATAAATTGAAGCTACTTTTGTAGCTTTTTGGGTTAAAGGTTCAAAATCTGCAATGTATTTTTCGGGAGTAGTTCCTAAGTAATCTAACGCCCATAACTTAGCCAATAAATCTGTATAATACAGAACCATTCCTACTTCAGTTCCCTGTAGCTCTCCATCATAGCGAGCAGTCTGAAAACCCTGAGTGTTAGGAGTTTTTAGAAATTGATTTATGGCAGTAAATACAGATTCTTGTTGAGCTACAAACTGCTGAATATCGACATTTATTTTATTTTCTAAATTTTGTTGATAGTTATTTAATTTTGCTGATTGTTCCTGAGCTTTCTGATTATAAAGCTGTTCCTTTTCAGCTATAGGAGAATTGGACTTTTGTATTTCTTGGGCTATGCTATCGAGTTCTACTTGAAGTTGATTTTTGTACTGTGTAACCTGCTGATCAAACTCTTCTTTTTTAGCGGCAACTTGCTGCTTGACCTCTAGCTCTACTTTTTGATTAAATGCCTTTAAAGCGCCGTTTTCTTTTGACTTTAAATCTTGCTGTATTTTTTCAACCAATTCTAAATAAGGAACAATATCTTTCTCAGACAAGCCTGCTGCCGCTGCTTGAATTTCTGCTTCAGAAACAAATAAATCATTGCCTGAGTTTAAGGCAATTAATTTTGGCTTGATCGCGGTTAAAGAGTCTTGCAAACCTTGATAATCAAAAGCGTTGATTAATTAACTTATGTTTTAAATCTTGTGAATTAGTTCCTAAACAACCGAAGCACCAAAACACAAGATCGATAAAAATGATTGGATAACTATATTCTATTGCATCACAGTTAGCCAATTCTGCCACTAATATAATCTTCAGTTTGCTGATTTAGAGGCTTATTAAAAACATCTTTAGTTCTGCCAAACTCAATCAGTTCTCCCAAATACATAAATGCAGTATGGTCGGAAATACGAGCAGCTTGTTGCATACTGTGAGTCACAATTAAGATAGTTACTCTTTCTTGCAAAGTTCCCATCAATTCTTCAATACTAGCCGTAGCAATAGGATCTAATGCCGAAGTTGGTTCGTCAAACAGAATAATTTCTGGATCTACCACCAAAGCGCGGGCAATACACAAACGCTGTTGCTGTCCCCCAGAAAGATTATAGGCTGATTCATTGAGGCGATCTTTTACTTCGTTCCATAATGCCGAAACTCGCAACGCATCTTCTACCTTTTCATCCATTAGACGACGGTTGTTTTCACCGCGCACTCGCAAACCATAAGCTACATTTTCATAGATAGATTTGGGGAAGGGATTTGGTCTTTGAAATACCATACTAATCCGCATTCGTACTTCAATTGGATCGATTTTGCGTCCGAGAATATTAGTCTCTTTATCTAGCCAAATCGCACCCTCGTAACGATTCCCTGGATAAAGATCGTGCATCCGATTAAAGCAACGTAAAAAAGTAGTTTTACCGCAACCAGAAGGACCAATTAATGCCGTAACACTATGTTGGGGAACGGTCATATTAATGCTCTTGAGAGCATGAAAAGAACCATAATAAAAATCTAGATCGGCAACCTCTGCCTTAGGAATAGAAATAACTTGTTCTGGTGAATTATTAGTTACCATTTAATACCTTTACGTAATTGAAAGCGGATAAAAATAGCGATCGCATTAATGCCGAGAGTCATACAAATTAAGACTGTACCAGCAGCAGCAGCATTGACTTCAAAAGCAGCCTGGGGACGGGATACCCAGTTAAACATCTGAATGGGCATGACTGTGAAGGGGGCTTGTAACCATTCAAAAGAAACAAAAGGAAATTCGCCCTGTATCGGAGATTGGGGTAAAAAAGCAATAAAGGTTAGCGCGCCAATGGTGATAATAGGTGCAGTCTCGCCAATTGCCCTTGATAAACCGATAATCACCCCAGTGAGGATGCTGCTAAAAGAGTAGGGCAAAATATGATCCCAGATCGTTTGCCATTTACTTGCACCCAAAGCATAAGCAGCTTCTCGCAGACTATTGGGTATTGCCCTAATTGATTCTCTGGTAGTAACGATAACCACAGGTAAGATTAACAATGCTAAAGTCAAACCAGCAGATAAGATACTTTGTCCTAGGCGTAATTCGTAGACAAATAAGCCCAATGCTAGCAAGCCATAGATAATTGAAGGAACGCCAGCCAAATTGGTTACATTGATTTCTATCAAGTCTGCCAGCCAGTTTTTCTTGGCATATTCTTCGAGGTAAATTCCCGAAGCAACTCCCAAGGGAATCGCAGCAAAAGCAGTAACTAGCATTACCAAGAGCGTACCTACCCAAGCAGAGAGTATTCCTGCCCTAGAAGCCCGACGACTGGGAAAAGAGGTAAAGAATTCAGGCGTGATTCTTTCTGCACCCTGGAATGCCATCTTGAGGGTTAAACCCAATAAAATAATAGTGGCAACGGTAATTACCATCATGCCCACAAAGGCAAATAAAGAGTTGATTGTTTTACGGCGATTAATATTCGATCGCAGTTTTTTTAAATTGCTTGGCGTCATATAAATTCAATTAATATATTTCTAATATATTTCGCGATATCTTTTAGCTAGGAAATGACCGATTATATTCAATAACAAAGTCATTAGTACTAGTGTCAAACCCGCAGCAAAGATGGTTTGATAGGCAATAGAGCCGTGTGGCAAATCTCCCAAACTAACTTGGACAATAAACGCAGTAATAGTTGCAGCCTGTTCAAAAGGATTCCAGGTTAAATTAGGTCGTAAACCTGCTGCGATCGCTACAATCATCGTTTCACCCACTGCGCGAGACGTACCCAAAATATAAGAAGAACTGATCCCTGAAATAGCAGCAGGAAACACAACTTTGATCGCTGTCTGTAATTTGGTTGCACCCATCGCATAAGAACCTTCCCGCAAGCCTACAGGAACAGCACTCATAGCATCTTCACTAATAGAACTAATAAAGGGAATAATCATTAACCCCATAACTAATCCCGCAGCTAAAATATTAAATCCTGGTAGTTTTGGGAAAAAGTTTTGTAAAAAAGGAGTGATATACAACAAAGCGAAATAGCCATACACCACCGTAGGAATCGCCGCCAATAATTCTAGGGCAGGTTTGGCGAATTCCCGTACTTTACTCGAAGCAAATTCACTAAGATAGATCGCAGCAATTGTTCCCAAAGGAATCGCTACTGCTAAAGCTACTCCCGCACTCATCAACGTCCCTGAAAGTAAGGGAAGAATGCCGTATTGGGGATTAACAAACAAAGGAGTCCATTTTGTCCCTGTTAAAAAATCAATAATGGACACTGTTTGGAAAAACAAAACAGACTCTTTGATTAAGATATATAGAATAGCTACCGTTGTCGCTACAGAAGAGAAAGCAGCCAAAAATAAAATGACTTCGATAACCTTTTCTTTAACTTGTCGCGCTACTCTTGGTCTATATGTGGGTCGCGATCGCGATTTTAGAGTCGTTTGAGCCATAAATTTTTCATCATAAAACAAATGTACGGGCGCAGCATTGCTACACCCTTGCTAAGTGCTAATTCGATTAGTCAATCAATTAGTAAACTAAGCCTTATTTGGCAGCGGTAGTACCAGTTTCTCCACTTTCAAAACGAGCAATACCTTCTTGGTATTCTTCAGCAGTTAGAGGTACAGAACCAACTTCAGGTACTAAAGTTTCAGCGTTAGTTAGGTAAAAATTAACGAACTCACTGACTTCAGGTTTTTCTGCAGCAGCAGCATTAACGTAAATGAATATAGGACGAGCTAAAGGTGCGTAAGAACCATCGCGTACAGTTTCTACAGAGGGAACAACCGCACCTTCTCCGTTATCGATCGCGATCGCTTTTAACTGATCTTGGTTTTCTTCGTAATAAGAATAACCAAAGTAGCCTAAAGCATTAGGATCGCTAGATACACCCTGTACTAATACGTTATCGTCTTCGCTAGGAGTATAGTCAGTACGGCTAGCACCTTCTTCGCCGTTGATTTTATCAGTAAAACCATCAAATGTACCAGAATCAGCACCAGGACCATATAAGACAAACTCGCCATCGGGCCATTGGGAGTTAACCTGACTCCAGTTGGTGATTTCTCCTTCAGATTCGGGAGCCCAAATTGTGCTTAGTTCTTCTACAGTCATGCTTTCGATGGGGTTTTCGGGGTTAGCAACCACTGTAATCGCATCAAAAGCTACGGGAATCTCAATGTATTCCACACCAGCAGCTTCGCACATTGCTATCTCTTCTTCCTTAATGGGACGAGAAGCATTAGAAATATCTGTACGAACAGCTTCGTCGGCAGAACAGAATTTTTTAAATCCGCCACCAGTACCAGATACCCCAACAGTTACTTGAGTTGCACCCTGTTTTTCGATTTGGTATTCTTCTGCTACAGCCTCAGTAATAGGATATACGGTACTAGAACCGTCAATTTTAATAAGAGAACCATCTTGGGATTTTACTGCGGGTACTACTAAAGCTACAGACGCAGCAGCAGCAGCAAATATACCTACTGCTTTAAATCCTTTTTGCTTATAATCCATCAATTTTGATATTTAGTTATTTGTGCTATATGTGTATTTTTTTTCATGAGGCTGATGCCACCTCCGAAATATTACTGGGATACAATTAGCACTAAGTAAAATGTGGGTTAAAGTTTGATTATAAAAATGTAAATTTTCCGAAAAATCACTCAATATATCTAATGGTGATATTGTGAAGCCCACGTTATATACCCCAAGGCGTCAACTTCGGGAGGATATCACTCATCAGCTTTTTGGGTAATAATTTATTAAAGATGTAGAAACATAAACTTTTATAAATCTTATTAATAATGAAGTTACCAGAATTAGATGTCAGAACCATTGATCGCGTGGTGGAAATGGCATGGGAAGATAGAACCCCCTTTGCTGCTATTGAAACCCAGTTTGGTTTAAAGGAAAAAGAAGTAATTGCTTTGATGCGGAAAGAGATGAAACGCTCTAGTTTTAGGATGTGGCGCAAACGAGTAACAGGACGTAAAACGAAACATTTAGCCAAAAGAGACTTTCTTGAAGGGAGATTTCGTTGTAAAGAACAGAAATAAATAACTAAGCGATCGCATTAATTATTAATGCGATCGCCGAAAACTTACCAATGGAGAAATATTTGTTAGCCAAGATAGAAGATTGAAGATCATTTGAGTAAAAAGTTAAGTAATTAAACCAAAGCTTTATTGACCAACACAACCTTTCGCTATCTGAGCTACCATTGCTTGCTGTTTTAAATACAGTAGATGTAATTTACCTATTTGGTGTTTCAATGCCTCAATATCTTCGATGTTTTTGATTGCATCACAAAAATAGCGGTGGGTTAATTGTTTTTCTAAAGGTAGATTGTTCATGATTTGTACCTAATATTTTGATTCTGTATGTCATATCATGTAGTATGTCTAACCAGAACTTTATATGCACAAACTGGGATTTTTTGGTAGCCAAATTGAGTTTTACAGAATATCCCTAAATAGCGAGCGCCTAAATTAGACTTAAGACTGTATCTTTCTGCAAAACTAAGACATAGATTAAGATCTAGATAAAATTTACGAATTTAAATTAGCCCCTCATTATGGCCCTGAAAATACCGCCTCTTCAATATCTTCACGACTTAAAGAATACTTAAACGAACGACTAAGATTATTTTGACTAGTATCGGCAGTATCAAAATAACGCACTGTCAACTCTTCTGTCTCCAAACAGATCTCCGCCTTCCAACTCGAATGATCGAGATACCAACAGTGAAGATTATCACGATCGCGATCGCAACCTTGATCCCTCAGCCAGTCTTCAATAGTTGGCAAAGTATGATTGTATAAAGGAGTATCCGCCTTTGGTAAACTCATAAAAACTTTTATAATATTCCTGGAATTAAGCTATTTAAACTATAGAATATTCAAGAGATTATATCTAAAACCTTTATTATTTTTCTCCTCAAGTCTAAGAGCCGATTTTTAAATAACTAGCAACTGATAACTGATAACTGATAACTGAAATCATGGATACAAAAGCTTTTAAACGGTCTTTACAACAGTCAAAAAACTATCATCGTCGTAGTTTTGGTCACGCAGAAGAAGTTGCACAGAACATGAATACAGAATATCAGAGCGATCTGATTCAAGCTATTCGCGATCGCAACTATACTTACAGTCAAGGTGACGTAACCATTCTGTTGGCAGAATCTTTTGGCTTTTGTTGGGGTGTGGAAAGGGCAGTGGCGATGGCTTATGAGACTCGCCAGCATTTTCCTACGGAAAAAATTTGGATTACCAACGAAATCATTCATAATCCTTCAGTAAATCAGCGTTTGCGAGAAATGAATGTCGGTTTTATTGAAGTAATCGACGATGTTAAAGACTTTTCTGTAGTTGATAGCGGAGATGTCGTAATCTTGCCTGCGTTTGGTGCAAGCGTACAAGAAATGCAGTTACTAAACGAAAAAGGGTGCAAAATTGTCGATACGACCTGTCCTTGGGTATCTAAAGTCTGGACTTCTGTAGAGAAGCACAAAAAACGTGATTATACTTCTATTATTCACGGCAAATATGCCCACGAAGAAACCGTTGCAACCAGTTCTTTTGCAGACTGCTATCTAGTTGTTTTAAATTTAGAACAGGCAAAATATGTCGCTGACTATATCCTCAATGGCGGAAATAAAGCAGAATTTTTAGCTAAGTTCAAAAATGCTCACTCTGAAGGTTTCGATCCCGATCGCGATTTGGTTCAAGTAGGTATTGCCAATCAAACTACCATGCTCAAAAGTGAAACCGAGCAAATTGGAAAATTGTTAGAACAAACTATGCTCAAAAAGTATGGTCCTACAAAGTTAGACGAGCATTTTATGAGCTTCAATACAATTTGCGATGCTACCCAAGAAAGACAGGATGCGATGTTTGATCTCGTAGAGCAAGATTTGTCTTTAATGATTGTCATTGGCGGGTTTAATTCTTCCAATACCACTCATCTCCAGGAAATTGCCATAGAACACAATATTCCTTCATATCATATTGATTGTGTAGAACGTATTTTAAGTCGCGATCGCCTAGAACACAAACCTTTAGCAACAGAAATTACTGTTACTAAAAATTGGCTTCCCGAAGGGGCGATTACAGTGGGCATAACCTCTGGTGCTTCCACTCCTGATAAAGTAGTCGCAGATATTATTGAAAAAATCTTTGAGCTTAAAGCAACAGCGATCGCCAGTTCTTAATCTTAATATTCAGTTTGAAATCAAGTTGGGGATAGAAAACACGCTGTAATCGTTACGGTTATTACACATGATAGTTTGACTACTGATTCTTGTTTTTTAGTTAAGATTGTATAAGTTAATTAACAATAGCAAAAGTTATTTCTCACTTTTAAACACTGAGAAGTCAGACACCATTAATAGCTGTTTGATTGATGTTCGTCTTTTAACCAATTAAATATTCATAGCAATCAATTACAAACAAAAATGGTAGATACTATTCTTACTCGTGGTGAAATGGAGCGCAATCTATCCCAATCTGTTCAAACTTTTTATCGCAACCAACTAGGATGTCAGACTGATAAAGTAAGCTGCCATATAATCAAAGAACAAGTGGCGATCGCTATTCACAATCCGATTACTCCTATTGAACGATTATTAGATAATTCTCAAGACCGTAGTTTTGTTCAAGATCTGCGTGAGCGTATTGATACTATCGTTAAAGACCAACTATGCTCCAAAATGGAAGAGATTATGGGAGTACAGGTTATAGCTTTAACAATCGATACTACTTTGGATAATAATCTTACAGGAGTTGTGGCACTACTAGCACAGAAACCAAAGTTGAGAGAGTTGAAACGCCATAGCAGCAAGTTAAAAGTTAAAGGTAAATAATTGAAAGCTCAATATAATATCTATTTGATTTTTAATGAGTAGAAATGCACTCACTGCATAGTTTTGATTGATGATTACTATATTTTTCACCCCAAAGCCTCTACTGCTTTGGGGCTTGTAATCGTCTTAGAGTTTAAATAATTTGATTCAGAATTTGTTTCAATCAACCGATCGACTTTGAAAACCAAATCATCTAAATTGAAAGGCTTATAAAGAATATCGTTGGCTTTGCTATCATGAAGTTGCTCGTCTTTGAGACGATCTATAGCTGAAACTAACAGAATGGGCAAAGATTGAAAATTTTGTTGCTGCTTAATATTTCGAGAAACTTGTAACCCACTAATCTCAGGCATCATAATGTCCATCAATACTAGCAGTGGTTTCGTTTTCTCTACATATTCTAGGGCATCATATCCATTATCGACTGTGGCTACTTGATATCCCGCAGATTCTAAAACTAATCTAAATAGTACCGAAAGATCGTCGTTATCTTCAACTATCAGAATAGGATTTGACATGATTTGGGCTTTGATAGGTTAACTACAATAAATTAACAATAACCAATAATTAGACCATAATCATCTCAACAAAGATGTATATCTTAAGAGCTATGATTAATTGTTATTTAATTATTAATTAATTATTCGATCTTAATCATTTATCCTTATTTGGAATAATTTTTATCTTCATTATTCCTTTATATGAAAAAACGTTAATTATGTTATATGAAAATAAATTAACTGTAAATTACTTTACTTTACTTTACTTGGTTACAATCAACTAATGCAATATCTGCGTCAACACAGTCCTTACTCAGACAAAATATGTCTAATTACGCTCAATAGCGAAATAAATTGATCGCGTATAAGCTGCTGTTATTGCCTGGCGATCGGGTTTAGTGTGAATAGTTTCACCTAGAAATTGCAATACAAATTCACCATAATTGATAATTGTCATTAGCCTGAGTGATCGACACAAATGGATGAGAAGGTGTTTCCCAAACTACAGTCTCAAATCACACCTTTTTTTAAAAAACAGTGTTTAGCTAATAATTAACACCTTTCTTGTAATCATCATAACAGTAGGCAAGGTTATCAAGCGGTACTTTTAAAACTATTATGCAGTCTAAATATATCAATCGCTCTCCCAATTCAATTTTAGAAATTTCCACCTCCGATCCGATGGAGTTTAATTACTCTAGTTCTTTAGAGAAGAAGGCAACCTTTGCTTTTACCGTGAGTTTTGCAGGACGAATGGATATGTATAGTGATGCAGATACGGTAGCTCAATACTTGAATGCCCATGAAGGCTGGTTCTGTCGCTGCGCTCAACCCATGAAAGTAGAACCTTTGGGAAATAATGGTTACGTATTGACAGTGGGCAAATATGGTTCTTTTGGTTATGAAGTCGAGCCAAAAATGGGGGTAGTTCTCAAGCCACCCGTAGGTAGAGTTTATGAAATGCACACTATTCCTATTCCTAATTACCAGTCCATAGGCTATGACGTAAATTATCAAGCATCAATGGAATTAACGGAGATTTGTGTTGACAAGACAGAAACTAATAAAGGTAGTTTATTTGCTCGTAAACAGGTTATTCGTGATCGCATTACCAGAGTCAGCTGGACACTAGATTTGTCCGTTGAAGTTGAATTTCCTCAGTTTATTAATAAGTTATCACCTTCTTTGATTCAGTCTACAGGAGATCGCTTATTAGGACAGATCGTACGTCAAGTATCACCTCGCTTGACTTATAAAGTACAGCAAGATTTTCATTCTAGTCATAATTTATTAATGCCCGATAAAAACAGTAGACAACTAGATAAAATTGAGCGATCGCAACATTATGCCGCTTAAGAATTATTTGTAGGAAAAAACTTTAAAAAAGAGACGGACAGCAAACAGCAATTATTGTCCGTCTCTTGAGTTTTTCAACGTTCTAAAATCAAAGTAACAGGGCCATCGTTATTTAGTTCGATCTCCATCATTGCGCCAAATTTACCTGTAGCTACAACCAAGCCACTTTGCTTGAGTTTATCCACAAAAAGATTGTAGATAGGTTCTGCTGTCTCTGGCGCAGCGGAGTTACTAAAAGAAGGACGACGACCTTTGCGACAGTCGCCATAGAGGGTGAACTGGCTGACTACTAAGATTGCCCCTTGAATATCGACAATTGATTTATCCCAAGCTTTATCGGTATCGGGGTCGGGAAACAAGCGTAAATCTAGGCATTTACGGGTCATCCAGTCAAGATCTTCTTCTGTATCGTTAGCAGAAATTCCCACTAGTAAGTTTAAGCCATCCCCAATCCTAGCGATAGTTTCCCCATCAACAATAACGGCAGAAGATTTTACTCGCTGGATAACAACACGCATGATCGAGATGGTTTTAACATGGAACTGCTTGTATTTTAACTGACTCCATCGAATCAAAGCGATTCTAATCAAAATCGAATCCAATTGATTAACTGTCACCTGAGTGTAATTTACCAAAACTAACTTTTATAAAATATTTGGTAATTCAATTTTTAAATACAAACTAAAAAAATATGGCAACGATCAAAAAATCACTTAATCAAGACCACAGTTCTGCCTGGATAGCACAAACCTGGTTATCTTTTATAGTTTCTATTTCTGCCACTGCAATCGGTATTTTCTGTTTACCTGTTGATGGTTGGATTAAAGGTTTTATGGGTATGGGACTAACCTTTACCGTCGGTTCTACTATTAGCTTAACCAAAACCCAAAGAGATATTTACGAAGGAAAAAAACTCACCAGCCAAATTGAGACAGCCAGAGTGGAGAGAATTTTGACAGAACACGATAGCTTGAAGTGAAATTAATTAAGCTTTAGTTTAAAGTACAACAGACGGCTTATGGATTGAGCGACTGTGGGCTACTCAATCAGGGTAGGATAGAAAATTGGCTATTATTTACCCACCCCAATATATCCATGCTCTTGTGAAGCTAGCACATCATTTTAAAATGAGTTAGCTTAGGGCGTGTCATTAATTAGAAAAAAAGTAATTAAAAATCGAGTAAGTTAAATTACAGCGAGGAGTTACATTAACCAAATATATTGATATGGAATCAGCGAAAATATTTCAAGCTATTGAAGAAACCCAGTTTTTAAAAAAGCTATCTTCTAAGGAACGATTATTTTTGATTGGAGAAGCAGAATCTTTAGAATATATTCGCCAGTTTCTAGCTCAATATAAATCAAGCGATCATAACTATTATTGTAATCTAACGACTGATTCTTTGGAAAATTCATTAGCCATTGCTACCAAAGAAAATCTATATCAAACTATCGTTGTTGTATCGCTCAAAAACGAAGCTGCTCTATACAAAGATATCAAATCTAGGCTAGATATGATTGGTAGTAATCTAGCTGTACGAAGATTATTCGGCGATATTTTTATCAACTCGATGTGTCATCGAGAATTACTGAGTTCTTCATCTAATGAATTCTTTAGACCAAAGGTTTCGTATGCTATTTTAACCACTCCTAGATCTGGATCGACATTTTTTTGTGACTTATTAAGCTCGACTAAAATAGCTGGTTATCCTAGCGAACATTTAAGATTAGCTGCTCAAGAATTAGCAAAATATTGTAATTTTGATTATCTAAGATTACTCCATAACTTAATGGAATATCGAATTACTAAAAATGGAGTTTTTGGTACTAAATTCATTTCTCATTTTTTATTTGAGTTGCAAGGAACAAAGCCTAACTTTAGAAAAATTTTCCAATCTCTTGATAAATTTATTTTACTGGTTAGAAAAGATAAAGTCGCTCAAGCTGTATCTTTAGTATTGGCTCAAAAAACTGAAGTTTGGCATTTACGCCAAAACGATTTGAATCGGAGTAATAATCTTGATTTATACAAATCCAAACTAGAAAATATCAAGATTGATGACAATCTTTTGTTAGAAGTAGCTCAAAAACTTAAATTTATTCAAAATCAAGAAGCCCGTCTGAAAAAAATCCTCAATGCCAACCAAAAACAGGCACTAGAAGTAGTTTACGAAGATATTGTTGACGATTCATTATCTCAGATAGATTTAGTTTTGAATTTTTTAGATCTCGATCCATCATCAAAAGCGATCGAGATCGATTCAGCAATTAAAAAAATGCCTTCTAATATCTCCCAAGAAATTATTCGTCAATATAAGCATAAAACAAACAATTAATAGCTTGTTTAATATAATTCCACATCTTTAAACTGCTGCTTAACTTTTTGCGCGTTAACAGCTTCGCCACAACTGCGGGGAGTGGGAAAGATCTTAGTAGGATTTGCTAATCCTTTTTTGTTTAAGGCAGTGCGAACATATTGCATCGTTGCCAAATCCGTCTCATTAAACATATAAGGCATATAACAATTTTTATCCGCCCCAATACCATGTTCCCCAGATAAACTACCCCCTGCATCTACACAAAGCTTAAGGATTTCTCCACCGATTTCTTCTACGGTTTCAAATGCACCTGGTTGAGAATTATCATACAAAATTAGGGGATGAAGGTTGCCATCTCCAGCATGGAAGACATTAGCAATTTTATAACCATAGCGATCGCTTAAGGCATTAATTTCGCTCAAGACTTGGGCTAATTTGGTACGGGGAATTACCCCATCCTGAACAAAATAATCGGGACTTATATGTCCGGCAGCAGCAAAAGCAGCTTTTCTTCCCTTCCACAGTTTTGCCCTAGTATCAATATCCTTAGCCTTAGTAATGCTAGTGGCTTTATTTTGGAGACATATTGCCTCTACTTTTTCTTTATAAGCGTCAACTTCTACTTGTAAACCGTCTAATTCCACTAAAAGTACTGCTTGAGCGTTGCGATCGTAACAGCCTGTAGCCACAATATCTTCTACCGCATTAATGCTCAAATTATCCATAATTTCCATCCCCGCAGGAATGATGCCCGAACTAATAATATCTGCTACCGCAGCCCCAGAATCTTCTACGGTAGGAAAATTAGCTAGCACTACGCATACTGATTCGGGACGCTTGAGAATCCGTAAGGTAACTTCTGTGGCTATTCCCAGAGTACCTTCTGAACCTACAAATAAGCCTGTTAAATCATAGCCAGGCATTTCGGGTATAATTCCACCCACATCAATAATCGAACCGTCGGTAGTAACTATCTTTAAACCCAAAACATGATTGGTAGTTACACCATATTTGAGACAGTGAACTCCCCCAGAGTTTTCGGCGACGTTACCCCCAATAGAACAGATGATTTGACTAGAAGGATCGGGGGCGTAATAAAAACCAGCCCCACTAACCGCTTGAGTTACCCAGTTATTGATTACCCCTGGTTGAACGGTAATATAGTGGTTATCAAGATCTTGATGTAGAATGCGATTCATCCTAGCGGTGACAATTAATACACAGTCTTGGGTGGGTAATGCACCCCCAGATAAACCCGTACCCGCACCTCTAGCTACCCAGGGAAGATCGTTGTCGTGACAAATTTTAACTGCTGCGGCTACCTCTTCTGTAGTGCGAGGCAAGACTACTAAGGCAGGGCGTTGACGATAGCTAGCCAAACCATCACATTCATAGGTCAATAATTCTTCTTTGCGGCGTATCACCCCATCTTTACTGACTATGGTTTCTAGCTGTTTAATGATGGGTTGCCATTTGTCTTTAGTACCTGAAAAAAACTTGCTTAAAACCATGGAAAATTTTGAGTTTAATTAACTTGCCCTTATAAATAATAGTATCCGATACTATTAGGACAGATAGGGGACAAAACAAAATTGATTTGTTTAAGTCCAAATATTTCTCAATAGTTCAATCTTTTTGACCAAGGATGTCACGATGGTAGTCCAACGCTGGCAATTTTATATAGATCGCGGGGGAACATTCACCGATATAGTTGCCCAAACTCCCCAAGACAAAATAATTACCTACAAATTGCTTTCAGAAAATCCCGAACATTATCAAGATGCGGCGATTCAGGGTATTAGAGATCTGATGGGAATTGCTCAAAAAAAACCCATTCCTGTAGCAGAGATCGAAGTAGTGAAAATGGGGACGACAGTAGCAACTAATGCCTTATTAGAGAAAAAAGGCGATCGCGTCGTACTATTAATCACAAAAGGTTTTAAAGATGCCTTACGCATTGGCTATCAAAATCGCCCCGATATTTTCGCCCGTCAGATTATTTTACCCAGTATGCTTTATGAATCTGCGATCGAGATCGACGAAAGATACGATACTCACGGCAATGAGTTACAACCTGTAAATAAACAGCAGGTAAAACAAGATTTAGAGCAAATCTACGCTACAGGAATTAGGTGTTGCGCCATCGTCTTGATGCACGGCTACCGTTATCCTCAACACGAACTAGAAGTAGGGGAAATTGCTAAAGAAGTAGGCTTTACTCAAATATCTATTTCCCATCAGGTAAGTCCGTTAATCAAATTCATTAGTCGCGGTGATACTACTGTAGTAGATGCTTATCTTACGCCTATTTTACGTCGCTATATCGATCGCATTACCAGTCGGTTGCCCGATACTCAACTGATGTTTATGAAGTCGGATGGGGGTTTAGTAACTGCGGATCAGTTTCAGGGCAAAGACAGTATTCTCAGTGGACCTGCGGGGGGCATAGTCGGGGCAGTCAAAACTAGTCAAAGAGCAGGTTTTTCTAAAATTATCACTTTTGATATGGGAGGAACGAGTACCGATGTGGCTCATTATGCAGGAGAATACGAACGAGAATTAGATTCGTCAATTGCAGGGGTACGAATGCGCGTTCCAGTCTTGGCAATTCATACTATTGCAGCAGGTGGCGGATCGATTCTTAGTTTTGATGGCATGAGTTATCGAGTAGGACCTGAATCAGGTGGCTCAAATCCAGGTCCCGCCTGTTATCGTCGAGGGGGAGAATTAACTGTTACTGATGCCAATGTGATGTTAGGCAAAATTCAACCACAGTACTTTCCTTCTATCTTTGGTCGAGATGGTAACTTGCCTTTGGACAAAGAGATTGTTCTTGCCAAGTTTCAGCAGTTAGCCGCAAAAATTGCCCAGGCGACTAATAATAATTGCACACCTGAACAAGTTGCTGCTGGGTTTATCGAGATCGCCATAGCGAATATGGCAAATGCAATTAAAAAAATTAGTCTGCAACGAGGTTACGACGTCACTAACTACGTACTCTGCTGCTTTGGTGGTGCCTCAGCCCAAGTCGCCTGTTTGGTTGCGGATAATTTGGGCATCAAAAAAATCTTGATTCATCCCTATGCGGGCGTACTTTCTGCCTACGGTATTGGCTTGGCAGATATCCAAACTACCAAAGTAAAATCTGTGGAAATGACTTTAAATTCTCAGGCGATGCGGGATTTAGAGTCTGTGTTTGAATCTTTGATCTCAAAAGGCAAACAAGAAAGCGGGGAGGCAGATTTAATCATTAAAAAAGTAAATTTAAAATATGCAGGGACTAATTCTACTCTGACAATTGATTTTGACCCCGATTTTGCACAAATGCAACAGAATTTTGTAGCCGAACACCAGATTCGTTACGGTTTTATCCAGCCACACCAAGAATTAGTTATTGAATCGGCGACGGTGGAGTTGATTCAGCAAATGAATACTCCCGAAGAAACAGTTGTCAAAAGAGAACGAGCGATCGACAAACTACCTCAACCTGTAGAAAATGTTTTACTATATGCTTTAGACAAATGGCATAATTCTCAGGTATATCGTCGATCCGATCTTCAGCCACAAGACTGTATTAAAGGTACAGCAATTATTGTCGAAGCAATTAGCACTATTATTATTGAACCCAATTGGCAAGCTACAGTAAGAGATAAGCCTGTCTCAAAGGAGAACGAGAGACTTGAGGTGCAGTTAGTCCATGATACACCTTCGGACATTGTACCCTTGTGGTATGACGGCATGGCTTCGCTATGTAATTATTTGATTTTAGAAAGAATCTAGCCGTACAACATGAGATTAGGAAACAAATTTAGCTCTTTACTCGTAAGTAGCAGGTAGCAACATAAATCCTTAGCAAAAGCTAAATCGAATACAAGAAAATAATTTCAATATAGCTAAAGTCTTAATTTGACTGACTTAGCCAGATTTGGAGACCACGCAAATTAGCTCTTTTTAATAATTCATTTTTTAAACCTGCATAATCTTTTCAACACCAACATATCAATAAAACATACCAACCTTCGAGGAGAACCAAACAATGTCTAAGATTAATTTGAACCAACTAAACACATCCGAACTAGAAACACTAAACACAGAAGCAAC
>Ga0209093_1000153_pt1 | contig 35132 bp, 31 predicted proteins | sample SidtaG_4_FD_187450 | JGI IMG/M metagenome (GOLD analysis project Ga0209093, IMG submission 187450) | Marine algal microbial communities from Sidmouth, United Kingdom - Sidmouth_Male1 metaG (SPAdes) (version 2) | ecosystem: Host-associated > Algae > Red algae > Unclassified | place: Sidmouth...
AGATATTGTAGATTTATGAACACCTAGATTTTTAGCGATATCAGTAGAATTGAATCCTTGTTTCTGTAAATAATAAATTTCATATCTTTGAGATATTACTAAGTGGGACATATGTTTTTTAAGTTTAGACGACCTAAAAATATAACCTTTTTAGCTATCAACGATCCTTTAAATTTTGGCTTACCAAAATTTAAAGGATCGTTGTGCTTTATACTAAATCCTATAAACTGTTGCGTTTATTAGTTGAATCTAAGTATTTAGTTCTTATAAACCTTTTTTAACTCTAACAAATTAGTTGCGTTGGTTGTTAGTCCTTTTATATTTTTGTGTTTAAAACGTACCACCTCATCATAAAATAGAGGAACAACAGGTAAATCTTTCATTATAAGGCTATCCATTTGTTTATACAGAATAGTTCTTTGATTATTGTTGGTTAAGGAAAGTGATTTCTCATACAACTTATCAAAAACAGGATTTATGTAGTGTGTGTAATTAGGACCTTGCGGAGAAAAGTTTTTACTGTAAAAGAGCGATAAAAAATTCTCTGCATCAGGGTAATCAGCTATCCACCCTGCTCTAAATACAGACATTTTACCATTAGCCTTAAGCTGTCTTAATACTGGAGAAGGCATTACCTCTAACCGTACCTTAATACCAACTCCTTGTAATTCTCTTTGTATAAATTCAAACAAATCTGTATAACTAGCTGTGGTTGCTATTTTTATGGTAGGTGTTTTATCTCCCGTTTCTGCCTTATATTTTTCAACAAGTTTCTTTGCTTTTTTGGGTTGATAACTTGTATCGTTTCTATTTATATGACCTGGTAATCCTTTAGGTATAAAACCCGTTGCAGCTGTTCCAATATTGTTTCTTAAGTAGCGTAACATTTTTACTCTATCAAAACCATGATGTATTGCTTGTCTTAAATAAGGATGTTTTACATTCGTATTTTTATCCATTAAAAAAGCGATGTATTCCGTTATCAAATATGGAGCTTTATCTACATGTAAAACCTCTCGATATTTAGGTAACAAATCTCCTAAGGGAGATAACAATTCATCTTTGTACGAGGTATGTAAATCATATAAAACATCTAAATTTCCTTGAATAAATTGTAAAAATTCAGTTTGTTTGTCTGCAAAAAAATTAATTGCAACAGCCTCCAAATAAGGTAGTTGATTTCCATTTTTATCTTTTTCAAAATACAAATTATTTTTACGTAACACTAATTTTGTATTCTCTACCCACAATTTAAACTGAAAAGGGCCTGTTCCTACAGGATTGGATCTAAAATCTGTTCCGTAAAAATCTATAGCTTCTTTAGGAACTACAGAACAATATTGCATACAAAGCAAACCTAAAAAAGGAGGAAAAGAATGATGTAATTCTATTCTAAAAACAGAATCATTTAAAGCTTTTATATGTTTTACGTTTTGCATTACCCATCTACCCGATGAAGCTACCTTAGGATCTATCAACCTTTTTAAACTATACTCAAAATCATGAGCTGTTACCGTCCTAGTACTATCTTTTCCAAAAGCTACATTTTTATGAAAATAGACATCTTTTCTTAAGGTAAAATCATAAACTGTATTAGTTTTAGATATTTTCCATTTTTTAGCAATACTGGGTAAAACATTTAAATTGTCATCAAAAGCAACTAAGCCATTAAAAAGTTGATGAGTAACCCAAGTAATCGGTTCATTTTTTGCAAAAGCAGGATCTAAGGTAGATATATTGTCTTTTTCGTTGTAACGAAATACTTGAGAGTCATCATAATGATAAACTTGTTTTTTACAAGCAACCAACATTATCATTAAATAGAAAAGAAAAACTATTTTTTTTATCATAAAACTTATTTAAGGATTTATCAAAATTATTTTATTAACAATTCAAATTTATCAATTAATTTATTATTTATTCCCTTTAAGATACTTCAGTAATAGAAAAACTTAACTATTAAAATTTATTACATAATCACTAAAACCTTTCATTATTATCAAAAACATACATATATTAGAATTTTAACGTACTATATATTTTTTCTCAATCTTAAAACATACTCTTAAATTAAACATTACCATGAAAAACCTTTTTGTTACTATTCTATTTTTAGTGGTTACCGTAACTTCTTTTGGACAAAATCCTTTTGTTAGCCGTAAATTTACTGCAGATCCTTCTGCCAGAGTTTTTGATGATCGTTTGTATGTTTACTGTTCTCACGATCAAGATAATGCTAAGTATTTTGATATGATAGATTGGGTTTGTTTTTCTACAACAAATATGGTAGACTGGAAAGATCACGGAACTATTTTTTCTTTAAAAGATATTAAGTGGGCTGAGAAATGGGCTTGGGCTCCAGATGCAATAAAGCGAAACGGGAAATACTATTTTTACTATCCTGTTGAACGAAAAAAAATAGGCGTTGCAGTATCTAATAAACCCAAAGGTCCTTTTAAAGATCCAATAGGACAACCTTTAATAGATAGTACCGAAGAGCCTTTTGCAGGGGCTGAACCTATTGACCCTGCTATTTTTATAGATGAAGACAGACAGGCATATATGTATTTTGGATGTAGAGAAGCTAGAGTTGTAAAATTGAAAAAAAATATGATAGAACGTGGTGGACCTATTTTGGAAGTTATTGTTTTAGACAAACAAGGAAAAAAATTATTGTGGAAAGAGAAAAAAAAGGAAGAAGCAAGCTTACAAATTAACCATGGTGGAGATGGTGTTTATGGTGAAGGCCCTTGGGTATTTAAAAAAAATAGCTTGTATTATTATGTATATTCTAACGGATGGGCCAAAGACGCTACCATGGTATATGCTACTTCACAAAATCCATTAGGACCTTTTGTATATCAAGGTAAAGTAATGGAATCTGCAAGTTCTGAAACTTCTCATGGTTCTATTGTTAAGTATAAAGGGCAGTGGTATGTTTTTTACCACACTAAAGACTTGTCTGCAAATGATTATAAAAGATCTATTTGTGTAGATAAATTATCTTTTAATGACAAAGGAGAGATTATTCCTGTAACACCAACTAAAACTGGAGTTAGTAGAGTTAAATAAAAAAACTTACATTGTATATCAAAATCTTTCAAAGAAAAATAAATTGTCTTTGAAAGATTTTTTTTGGTACTATTCCTAAAAATTATACGTTTTTAAAACATCTATACTATCTCTTTAATTTTTTTCCTTTTACAAATACTATAAATTCTACTTTTAAACAACTTTAATCTATTTATAGCTAAAAATTATTGGAAGCTATTCTAAAACCTAAGTTTTAATAACAGTACCACCTCTAAATCTAAGGAGCTATTACATAGCAATTCCATTTTTTTATTATACTGAACGCTTACGCTAAATCTTTGTTATTAACCACCCCACTTATAACCTAAAATTTTACATCAATAGTCCTTGTATATACTTTTAAAGTTCATTTTTTATTTTGATTAAAATTATGGTTTCAGATACCTTTTCACTATTTAAGTATCAAACTTTAAAAAACATTACAGCTTAACAGATGTTTTTATGCTTCGGCAAGCTCTACATCATTCTACTATCTTTAAAAAATGTATATTTGTAGTCCGTAAATTTACCAGAATGAGTCCGCAAAAAAAAGTAGCATTTTACACATTAGGATGTAAACTAAATTTCTCAGAAACCTCTACCATTGCAAGAAACTTTCAGGATGAAGGTTTTGATCGTGTAGATTTTGAAGAACATGCCGACATTTATGTAATCAATACCTGTTCTGTTACCGATAATGCTGACAAACGTTTTAAAACGATAGTAAAAAACGTATTGAAAAAAAATCAAAATGCTTTTTTAATTGCCGTAGGTTGTTATGCACAATTAAAACCTGAAGAATTGGCAGCAGTTCATGGTGTGGATTTGGTTTTGGGAGCTACTGAAAAATTTAAAGTTACAGATTATATTACTGATTTATCTAAAAACGATCTAGGAGAAGTACATTCTTGCGAAATTGAAGAGGCTGATTTTTATGTAGGATCTTACTCTATTGGAGATAGAACCCGTGCTTTTTTAAAGGTACAAGACGGTTGTGATTACAAATGCACCTATTGTACTATTCCTTTGGCTCGTGGAATTTCTAGAAGTGATACTTTAGATAATGTATTAAAAAATGCCAAAGAAATTTCTGAACGAGGTATTAAAGAAATTGTATTAACGGGTGTTAATATTGGTGATTATGGTAAGGGCGAATTTGGTAACAAAAAACACGAACATACTTTTTATGAGTTGGTACAGGCTTTGGATAAAGTTGAAGGAATTCATCGATTGAGAATTTCATCGATTGAACCTAATTTATTAAAAGATGAAATTATAAATTTTGTAAGCAACTCTACTAGTTTTGTGCCTCATTTTCATATTCCATTGCAAAGTGGTAGCGACCTTATTTTGAAAAAAATGAAACGTAGATATATGAGTGACTTGTATATAAATAGAGTAATCAACATCAAAAAAAATATGCCCAATGCTTGTATTGGTGTAGATGTTATTGTTGGATTTCCTGGTGAAACCGACGAGTTATTCTTAGAAACTTATCATTTCTTAAATGATCTAGATATTTCTTACTTACACGTGTTTACATACTCTGAACGTGACAATACGGAAGCTGTAAAAATGGAAGGAGTAGTTCCTAAAAACGTAAGGGCTAAGCGTAGTAAAATGTTACGTGGTTTGTCTGTTAAAAAGCGTAGAGCTTTTTACGAAAGTCAATTGGGAACTACGCACACTGTTTTGTTTGAAAGTGAAAACAAAGAAGGATATATTTATGGATTTACAGAAAACTACGTAAAAGTAAAAACTCCTTGGAACCCTAACTTGGTAAATGAACTACACAAAGTTACTTTAACTAAAATTGACGAAGAAGGTAGTGTACGTTTTAATTGGTGTTCTAAACCCATAGAAAAAAATGTAAATTTAAGTGAACTGATATAACAATCACTTGAAACAACAACTCTATTTTATTCCAGGAATGTGTGCAAGTTCAAAAATTTTTGAACGCATACAACTACCTAAAGAACTATATAAAGTTCATTTGTTAGAATGGATACAACCTTTAAGCAAAACAGAATCTTTAAAAAGTTATGTAAATCGATTTTCTAAACTTATTACAGAAAACAACCCTATATTTATTGGTGTTTCTTTTGGGGGAATTGTAGCTCAAGAACTATCTAAAAAATTCAACAATTCTAAGGTAATTATTATTTCTAGCATTAAATATCATACAGAAGTCCATCCTTTTTTACAATGGGTTAACAAAACTAACCTTTATAAACTGTATCCTGTTTCTTTAATTAATTTGTTAGAAAAAATTATATATAGTTTTGCCAACAAAAAACTAAAAAGAACTTTGATAACTTATCGCTTGTATCTTCCTTTAAGAAATAAAACTTACACACAATGGGCTATACAATCATTTTTAAATTGGCAACAACAACCTATACCTCTTTTACACTTACATGGAGATAAGGATGCTATGCTACCTATTCAATACATACAAAATGTAACTGTTATTAAAGGAGGAACTCATGCTATGATTTTAACAAAAAGCACTTGTATTTCCCTTCAAATCATAAGCTATTTGGCTTAATTTTTGTAAATTTAATAGAAATTATACTTTATGAAAAAACACATTTCTTGGCTAACTCCCATAGTATTAACTTTAGCAATAATTCCTTTTTTAATTAAAGCAGTACCGACTACCAAAAGAACAGGAGAAACTTATGTAATTAAAGCTATTAAAACTCCAGTTGAACTAGAATTTTCTAAAGAAAGTGTTCCCCTGCATAAATACTATATTAAAGAAAGAGTGGATAGAGAATTTTTAGTGAACACTTACTGGCAATCTAATGGATTGTTATTGATTAAAAGAGCCCACAAATATTTTCCTGTTATAGAACCTATTTTAGCTAAAAACAACATTCCTGATGATTTTAAATACTTAGCTGTTATAGAAAGTGGATTACAAAACGTAACCTCTCCTGCTGGAGCTAAAGGTTTTTGGCAATTAATGAAAGGAACTGCTAAAGAATATGGACTCGAGGTAAATGAAAATGTAGACGAACGTTATCATTTAGAAAAAGCAACAGAAGCTGCTTGTCAATATATTTTAAAAGCCAAAGCAGAATTTGGCAATTGGACGGATGCAGCTGCATCTTATAACATAGGAATGAACGGACTAGCAAGACGAATGAAAGAACAAAAAGCAAACTCTTATTACGATGTATTATTACCTGACGAAACAGAAAGATATCTTCCTAGAATTATAGCCATCAAAGAAATTTTAAGCAAACCCTATGATTATGGTTTTGTTTATGAAAAAAACGATTTATACCTACTACCTAAATATAAAACAGTTCAATTAGACACTGTAATTAATAACATTGCTAGTTTTGCTAAAAATTTTAACAGCAACTACAAAGAATTAAAACTATTAAACCCATGGCTTATACAAAACAAGCTAAATAACAGAACAAGAACTAAGTACGAAATTAAAATTCCTGTAAAAAAATAAGGATATATAAATTGGTATAGTACCAAAAAAGTAAATTCTTCTTTAAAGAATTTTATAGCATTAAAAATAAAATTAAAAAGATTTTTGGATATCAGTATCCACCTGTTAATTCTGTTTGACAAATTTTATTTTCTAAACCATTTTCTTAATTGATAATTTTCACAAAAATCTTATTTTCAAATTGTTAATTTAGTTAATCGGAATTTAATATTTTTATTTTTAGGCTTCCGTTGTTTCTGTAAAAATTTATGGATCTAGTTGCTGCCATTTTTCTAGTGCATTAAAAGGTGTTTTAATGGATCTAGACTAATTGTTTTGTTTTTGCAAAAATTATTGTTAATCTAAACAGAAAAAATTCTACATTTTTAACCCCTCTAAATTGTCTTCTAAAGGCTTTTTTTTAGCATTGAAATATTCTGCAGAAGCATTAGTCCTTCTATTGATAAAATAATTGAATAGAGCAATTTTCCAATAGTTTTACAATCACTTGTCTATATATCTACTAATTTCTTTTAAAAAAAACAGCGAACTGCTCTGTTATACCTGTTCCCTGTGCTACTAAATTCCAGTTTCTTTGAACAGTCTGTTTGGTAGTCTTATCCAACCAATTACAGGATTTAATATGAAGATAACCGTATTTCCTCGTAAGGGAAAATCTTGAATGGTAAGTTCTGTATGAAAACCATGAGCTATCAGGATACCTTTTGACTCTTCTTTAGGAATTATCTTATATTCTTCAAAATACAAATCCAATTCTTTATTTTCGTGATTATACCTTACCAAATCAAAATGCTTAACTAACATCTCAGATAGAAATATTTTTAATAGATGTATAGGTAATTCCAATCTCTGTTCTTTTTACAAAAAATCAGAAACTTATTTCAATTCACTCACTACTTTTGATCTTGACCCGATTTAATTTCCTAATCAAAAAAAAATATTTCTTCATTATGATTACTACAACTGTTTTTAAGTATTACTAATATTCTTAATTGAGATTATCAAAAGGGTGTTTAGTGGAGGTCTTCTAAGTCCTTTAATCTCTTTGTAATAGTAGTGATAAGAAACTCTAAAGATAGTTGCGTAGTATTCATGTTGTTCACTAGAGATTGTCTAGTTCTAACTCTCTTTTTTATAAATTCTTCTATATTGTATAGAACTACCCCCCTTTTCTTAAAGCAAAATAATGTCTTTCCCAGTCCATTTCGTATCGTACACTTCTTCTTAAGCGATTAATAATTGTTAGTTTATTTTTTGCTAACACCTCTTAAAAACATAATGTTTACTTTGTTTTAGGGTTTGGATTAGGATTATTTTTTAAAAAGAGTCCGTTTAAAAAATTTCTTAAAACCTGATCTTGACAAACTCTGTAATGTTGATGTCCAGGTTTTCTGAAAAATGCAGACAATTCTGATTTTCCAAAATTTAACCCCGCTAACTTTAAAAATTCTAAAATATCTGTATCCTTTAAATTTAAGGCTATCCTTAGTTTTCTAAACACAATATTATTGTCTAGTTCTTTTTCTGCTACCGGAATTTGATTGTCTTTTTTACCACGATTATCAATAATCATCCCATTTAAAAAATGGGCAAACTGCTCGTCTAATAACGATAGGTTTTCTTTTTCTTCGGTATCTTTTGCCAACCAAGTAGATATCTCTTCTCTGGTAACCGTTAACCCTACATGGTTAAATAACAAAATTATTTTTTCTGGATTGTAGTTAAACGCATACTTTAACCTTCTAAATACATCATTATTTGTCATAACCTTTACTTTAATTGTTTTTTTACAGATTGATATTCTGCAATTAAATCTGTCATTATTTTTTGAATAGATTCTACATGATGAATCAACCCTGCTATTTGGCCTATTTCTATTTTTCCATCCACTACATCCCCTTCAAAAATTCCTGTTTTTAATTTGGCTTCATCATAAAAATATTTTAACACCTCTTTAGTTGGGTTGGTAGTATACAATTCCACTAGTTTATTATAGTAGTTGTTTTTTACAATTCTCACCGGAGCTAATTCTTTAAACGTTAGCTGAGTAGCTGCGTCTTGTAACTCTGTAATTAACTGTTTGTATTTTATATGTGCCGATGACTCCTCGCTTACCGCAAACTTACTTCCTATTTGCACACCATCTGCTCCTAAAACCTCAGCAGCCAAAACCCCTCTACCACTAGCAATTCCACCCGCAGCAATTAACGGAATGTCAATTTTTTCTTTTACCATAGGAATTAGCGTAAAAGTAGTTGTTTCTTCTCTACCATTATGTCCTCCTGCCTCAAAACCTTCGGCAACCACAGCATCAACTCCAGCTTGCTGAGCTTTTAAAGCAAACTTAATACTACTTACTACATGGACTACTTTAATTCCGTGTGATTGTAATTTAGCTGTCCATGTATTTGGATTTCCTGCCGATGTAAAAACAATTTTTACATCTTCTTCTATAACAATCTCCATCAATTTTTCAATATCAGGATATAGTAGCGGAATATTAACTCCAAAAGGTTTTGTGGTTGATTTTTTACATTTTTGAATGTGTTGTCTTAATACATCAGGATACATAGAGCCTGCTCCTAACAATCCTAAACCACCTGCATTACTTACTGCCGATGCCAATTTGTAACCGCTCACCCAAACCATTCCTCCTTGTATAATGGAATACGTTATGCCAAATAATTCTGTAATTTTATTATTCTTCATTAGTTGCTTACAATTAACGTCAATAATTTACTTTCACTTAAATAACTATACCTTAAATAATAAACCCCAGTTTTAAAAGATTGATAATTAATTTTGTTATTTTCTTTTGTAATTTTTGTATTCATTAATTGATTGCCTATTGCAGAAAACACCTCAACGCTAAGTGGTTCTTTTTGATTTTTCTTGAATACAAATTCTAAAGTTTTAGACTTTGGGAGATTAACTACAATAAAAGATGGTTTATTACTATTTAAACCAGAGGATAAATTTTCTAATAAAAGAGATCCTATTTTTAAAACGCCATAACCTCCTTGGGGAGTTGGTGCTAAAAAATCTTTAGAGCTTTCAATTAGCATTTGTCTAATTTCTAAACTTGTTTTTTGTGGATATGCTTGCCATAAACATGCGGTAACTCCTGCTACAATAGGTCCAGAAAATGAAGTCCCATTTGAAGGTTTTACGGTGTTATTTTCATCTACAATGTAAACACCTCCTCCTTGAGCTACAGTTTCTGGCTTTATTCTCCCATCTACAGTGGGTCCAAAAGATGAAAAATAGCTAATATTTTCGTTAAAATTTACCGAACCTACAGTAACTACTCCATCAGCATCTGCTGGAGCTGTTATATATTTCCATGCATCATTTCCTGAATTTCCTGCGGAATTAACCACAACCATCCCTTTTTGAGCAGCAATGGTTGCTCCTCTAGAAATAAACGTTGTTCTGCCGTTCATATCAGCATAACTGTAATTGTATTTACTTTCATCAAACTCACTATACCCTAAAGAGGTATTTAAAATATCTACCCCTAAACTATCTGCTTTTTCTGCCGCCTGTACCCACAAACTTTCTTCTAGTGGTGTTTCATAATTAGCATCTTCTGTTACAAACAAATAAAAACTAGCTTTGGGAGCCGTTCCTACAAACTCGTTTTCTATAATTGCGCCAATAGTAGACAGTACTTGTGTTCCATGAGTTGTTCCTGTATTGGTGTAAAAGTCTGAAGAATTATGCACATAATCATAACCTCCTAATATTTCTCCGTTTTCTAAATTAGCATCCACCAGATGACTAAATGCACCTGCTGTGTCTACTCCCAAAAAGCCACCATCAATAATCGCTATTTCTAATCCAGCACCATAAAAACCAGCATTATGAAATTTATCAACCTCTAACATGGTTGCTTGATTTTCTGAAAAACCATAATCTAATGAAGATTTTAGCTTATTTACTCGAAATATTTTTGAGGTTTTGTTTACTGTAGATAAATTTTTATTATTGATGTTTTTGTTTGCAAACTCTATTTTATCTACAAAAGATAGATTTAGTAAATTCTCTATATCTGTTTGAAAACCTAATACATGCACTGCATTCATCCATTTAGATCTGGCTTTAATGCTAATTCCTGTACTAACAGCTACTAACTCTACATAATATGGATCTAGAGGAACATCATTTTTAACAATATCTATCTCCTGCTTTACTCTTCTATCTATTGCTTTTTGTGTTAGCATTAAATTAGGATTTGACAAATAAACAGAAGCATTGGGTTTGTCTTTAAAATAAATCCAGGCATGCTCTTGACTCTGTGCAAAATGAGTTATAAAAAGAAAAAAAAACAAAGAAACTCTCATAGAATATAAAATTACATTACATATTATCAATAAATTACCCCCGAACCTAAAAGCTCATCTTCTAAATACCAGGCTACAAATTGTCCCTCTTGTATGGCTGATTGTGGATTTAGAAACTCTACATACATTCCTTTTTCAGATTGGTATAAAGTTGCTTTCTCTAAAGGTTGACGATAACGAATTCTAGCCAATACTTCCATAGATTCTCCTGCGTTTAATTTTAAATCTTCACGAATCCAATGCAATTCCATATTACTTACAAACAATACTTTTCTATACAAACCAGGATGTTTTTTTCCTTCTCCTGCATAAATTATATTTTCATTTACGTCAGTTTCTATTACAAATAAAGGTTCTTGGGTTCCCCCAACTGCCAATCCTTTACGTTGTCCTTTGGTAAAATAGTGAGCTCCTTGGTGTTTAGCTACTGTTTTTCCACACTCTATGGTATATTTAAATTTTTGACTGTAAAAAGCTAACTCTTCTAACTTGTTGGAAAATGTAGGGATTTCTCTTTGGTATATTTTGTTATCTTTATCAACTTGTACAATTTCCCCCTCTTTAGGTTGTAATTTTTGTTGTAAAAACTCTGGCAATCTTACCTTACCAATAAAACATAATCCTTGCGAATCTTTTTTATCTGCAGTAACCAAATCTAATTCTTTGGCTATTTCTCTTACTTCTGGCTTAGTTAGTTCTCCTATTGGAAATAAGGCTTTAGACAATTGCTCTTGTGACAATTGACACAAAAAGTAAGATTGATCTTTATTGTTATCTACTCCTGCTTTTAATTGATATACTTCTTCATCTGTACCACTATTTAGTGTAACACTTTTACGGCAATAGTGGCCTGTAGCAACATAATCTGCTCCTAACTCTAGAGCTATTTTCATAAACACATCAAACTTAATCTCTTTGTTACAAAGTATATCAGGATTTGGAGTTCTACCACATTCGTATTCGTTAAACATGTAGTCTACAATGCGTTCTTGGTACTCTCTACTCAAATCTACAACTTGAAAAGGAATACCTAATTTTTCTGCGACCAACATTGCATCATTACTGTCTTCTAACCATGGGCATTCATTAGATATAGTTACAGAATCATCATGCCAGTTTTTCATAAACAAACCTATTACCTCATACCCTTGCTGCTGTAATAAAAATGCAGCCACACTACTATCTACCCCTCCTGAAAGTCCAACTACTACACGCTTCATGTTCAAAAAAATTTAGAAGGCAAAGATAATATAAAAAGATAAAACTAGGTCTTTATCAAAAGACTCCAAAAAAAAGCTTGTTTGTATTTGATAACAAACAAGCTTTCCTTTTATTTTTTCTTTACTGAGCCGTTTTTCTTATTAATATTAATGAGAATCTCTTTTTTAGTTAATTTTTTTATCATTTTTATTTGGGCTCCCTTTTTGTTTATCCTGAATATTTTTTAAAATTTCATCATCTGTTAACTTTTTAATATTCTTATTCTTTTTTGAGGACCTTCCCATCCCTAGACGAGTTTGTTCTTTTATTTTCTCATCCATCTTTGCAGACATATCCTGTAAAATTTGCTCATCTGTTAATTTAGAATAAATCCTTTTAGGAGCTTTTTTCGTAAACTTTATACTTGCCAATATCTCTCTGTCAGATAGCATTTCTAAAGAAGTGTCTCTTTGTCTTTTTGACTCTATGCTCTTTATTATTTCATCATCCGTTAACGGATCATATCCTTCATCTTTTTCTATTTCAGATTCAATTTTTTTAAGTATTTGATAATCAGTTAACTTACCGTGTTTATTTTTTTCTAGCTTTCTTTGCTTGGATATACTGGATAAAATTTGTTTATCTGTAAGCTTTTTCAAAGCTACATTTCGTTTTCTTTTGGATGCAATACTTTTTAAAATGACTTCATCTTTTAAAGGATTATACCCTTTATTGTCCTCTCTTTTAGACGCTATATTTCTTAGTATTTGATTATCCGATAATTTTTCATATTCCTTTTTTTCAGGTCTTTTTTTACTTTTTATGCTAGATAAAATTTCTTTATCTGTAAGCTTTCTCAAACCTTCATTTCGTTTTCTTTTAGATGCAATACTTTTTAAAATATCTTCATCTTTTAAAGGATCATATTTTTTATTGTCCTCTTTTTTAGATTCAATGTTTCTTAGTATTTGCTCATCTGTTAGTTTTTCATATTCTTTTTTATCTTGGGCTCTTTTTAGACTGATATTACGTAAAATCTGTTCATCTGTAAGTTTTTCTAAAGTTACATCCACTTTTCTTTTAGATTCAATACTGGCTAAAATTTCATCATCTGTCAAAGGATCATAACTATTATCTTCGTCTTTTTTAGCTTCAATATTCTTTATAATTTGCGCATCAGTCAGCTTTCCGTACTCCCTTTTCTTCTCCTTTTTTCCTTCTATATTAGCTAAAATTTGACCATCGTCTGGATGATCCCTTTTTTTGTTAGGTTCTTTGAACCCCATGTACTCTCCGTCAATATAAAAATCCCATTTTCCAACTTTATAATCTTTATAATACAACCCAGATTCTTTTCTATTACCATTGGTTTCATAAAAAATAGAACGTCCATGGAGTAAACCTCCCATATACTCCATCTCGTGTAATTTAGTACCCGACTGAGAATACCTGGTAGACACACCTTCTAACTTACCATTGGCGTAAGTTTTTACTTCTGCTTTTTTACCATTTTTAAAGTAAACAATTTTCTTGCCGTGTAAAATTCCTTCATTATTATATTCTTCACTTAAAACAACATTTCCCTCGTTATCATAATACTTCCAACTCCCTACTCTTTTTTTACCTAGCATTTGGCCATTGCTCTTTAGTTTACCGTAGATGGTATAAAAAATCACATCCGCAACGTCTGTACCTTTGGTGTAGAATTTTTTTATGGTTGGAAAATTATTAACGATTTTATTCTCGTAAAAATAAAATTCGCCTATCTCTTTTCCATGATAAAACTGACCTTTGTAACGAATTCTTCCTGACTCGTACTCTTTTTCCCACGGACCATGCCTCTTCCCATTACTATCAAATTTATTTATGTCAGTATTTTGTTGAGCTACCAAAAAAAGAGGCAGTAGAAACAATAAAAAGAAAATGCTTTTAAAATTCATTTTAAATATAATTTTAAGTTTTAAACAATGTCAAATACATCGCTTATTTTTTGAATATTCTATAGATGTTTTACAAACTATTTTAAAGACGAAAATTACAAAGTTTAAAGTATACTAAAAAACATCTTTTAACTTTTCTTATTTTAACGTACTTTTGTTCCTTAAATCTTTAAAAGAAATGAGTTTATCAAATTTAAATGCCATCTCTCCTATTGATGGAAGGTATAGAGGAAAAGTAGAAGCTTTAGCCGCTTATTATTCTGAAGAAGCATTAATAAAATATAGAGTTAAAGTTGAAATTGAGTATTTTATTGCGTTGTGCGAAATACCATTACCTCAGCTAGAGAGTTTTGATACTTCATTATATCCAGCGTTAAGAGAAATTTATATTAATTTTTCTAGTGATGATGCTCAAAAAATTAAAGATATTGAAAGTATTACCAATCACGATGTAAAAGCCGTTGAATACTTTATTAAAGAAAAGTTTGATGCTTTAAATTTACAAATATTTAAAGAATTTATACATTTTGGATTGACTTCACAAGATATTAACAACACCGCTATTCCCCTGTCTATTAAAGACATGTTTAATGAAGTTTATAACACTGAACTAGAGACTGTTATTGCTAAATTAAATGAATTAGCTACTGAGTGGGATGATGTTTCTATGTTGGCACGTACACATGGCCAACCCGCATCTCCTACACGTTTAGGAAAAGAAATTAAAGTATTTGTAGAGCGAATTAATCAACAAATAGTATTGTTAAAACAAGTTCCTCATGCAGCTAAATTTGGAGGTGCTACAGGAAACTATAACGCACACCATGTTGCTTATCCAACTATTGATTGGAAATCTTTTGGGACTAATTTTGTTGAAAAAAAACTAGGATTACACCATTCTTTTCCAACAACTCAAATAGAACATTACGACCATATGGCGGCTATTTTTGATGCTGTTAAAAGAATCAATTCTATTCTTATAGATTTAGATAGAGATGTTTGGACGTATGTTTCCAACGACTACTTTAAACAAAAAATTAAAGAAGGGGAAGTTGGCTCATCTGCAATGCCACACAAAGTTAATCCTATTGATTTTGAAAATTCTGAAGGAAATTTAGGAATTGCCAATGCAATTTTTGAACATTTAGCTATTAAATTACCTGTATCTAGATTGCAACGTGATTTAACAGACTCTACCGTATTAAGAAATATTGGAGTTCCTTTTGGACACACTTTAATTGGTTTTGCTTCTACTTTAAAAGGTTTAGGTAAATTATTAATTAACCGTGATGCTTTTGCAAAAGACTTAGAAAACAACTGGGCGGTTGTTGCAGAAGCTATTCAAACAATTTTACGTAGAGAGGCTTATCCAAATCCTTATGAAGCGTTAAAAGGCTTAACTCGTGTAAACGAAAAAATTACAGGAAAAACAATTGCTGATTTTATTGATACTTTAGAAATTTCTGATGAAATTAAAGTGGAACTAAAAGCAATTACACCAAGTAACTATACAGGAATCTAATTTAATGCGATTTTTACTATATACTTTATTAACATCTGTTTTTATCTCTTGTTATTCAGGAAATAATACAGATGTTTTGTCTTTTAAAACAGGTGCTTTTAAAACCTATTTAGGACAGAGAAAAGACAGTTCTTCTTTTTATAGAACTGAAAAACTTCAAATTGAAAGCTACAGAAACAAAATAGATACTTTTGATATTCATTGGAAATCTAACTTTGAATATGAGTTGCGCAAAGTAAATCCTCAAAGTAAATTAGATAGTATTCCTTTTGTTGTAAAAATTATAGCCATTAAAGAGAGTTCTTATCAATTTAAAGGTGCTTATTTAGGAAGTAATTTTAAACAAGAAGGTACAACTTATAAAATAAGTCGAGAGTAATATTTATTCTTAAAAAAAACGAAAAACTATACCATTATGCAAAAAATATTTTTTCTATTCTTCTGTATTTGTTTTTCGTTAAATGCTCAAACCCACTTTACTAAACAAGATCGTATTAGAGGGAGTATTACACCTGAAAGATCTTGGTGGGATGTACAAAAGTATACGTTAAATATAAACGTATTCCCTAAAAGCAAAAGCATAACAGGAAGCAATACGATTAGCTATAAAATTTTATCTTCAAACCAAACGTTGCAGTTTGAGTTACAAGCCCCTTTAGTTATTGATTCTGTTATTCAAGGTAATAAAAAACTCACTTATTTAAAAACAGGTATTAGTTATTTTGTAAGTCTCATCAAACAACAGCAAAAAAACAAAACCGAAAGTCTAACAATTTATTATCACGGAAGACCTAAAGAAGCCATACAACCACCTTGGGATGGAGGTTTTATTTGGAACAAAGATAATTTAGGCAACTCTTTTATTGCCACAGCAAACCAAGCGATTGGAGCAAGTGTTTGGTGGCCTTGTAAAGATCATCCTGCTGATGAAGCCGAAGCTATGAGTATTACAGTTACCTGTCCTAATCCTCTAATTAATATATCAAATGGAAAATGCACCAAGATAACTAAAAACCAAAACAACACCTCTAGTTATACCTGGGAGATTCACAATCCTATCAACACTTATGGAATTAGTTTGAATATTGCTAATTATACTTACTTTAACGAAATATTTAATGGTTTAAACGGAGCATTGTCTTGTGATTACTATGTCTTACCCTATAATCTAAACAAAGCAAAAACTCAGTTTAAAGACGTTAAAAAGACACTTACTGCTTTTGAATACTGGTTAGGACCATACCCTTTTTATACAGATGGATACAAACTGGTAGAAGTTCCTTATTTAGGAATGGAACACCAAAGTTGTATTGGTTATGGAAATCATTTTAAAAACGGATATAACGGTCAAAGAATAGGAACTTCTAACTGGGCCAAAAAATTTGATTATATTATTGTTCACGAATCTGGTCACGAATGGTTTGCAAATAGTATTACATACAAAGATGTAGCTGATTTATGGATTCATGAAGCTTTTACGACCTACGCAGAAAGTCTTTTTATTGATTATTATTATGGAAATGAGGCAGCTAATGAATATGTACAAGGCATCAAAAATCTTGTAATAAACGACAAACCTATTGTAGGAAAATACAATGTACACAATCAAGGTAGTACGGATATGTATTTTAAAGGAAGTTTAATGTTACACACCTTAAGACAAATTGTAAATGATGATGTTTTGTGGAGAAATATTCTAATAGACCTTAACAAAACCTTTTATCACAAAACAGTAAGCGGTGACCAAATTATTAATTTCATCAACCTTAAAATTCCTTCTATTGATTTGAGAGGATTTTTTTATCAATATTTAAACACCATTAACATTCCAAAACTTATTTTAAAACAAAACGGAAATTCCATAGAATACAAATGGAACAACGTTGTTAATCATTTTAAAATGCCTATTAAAATTTATTTAGGTTCTAAAGTTATGTGGCTAAACCCAAGTGCAAGTCGTTGGCAAATATTAACAGGAAAAATTAAGAACCTTAAGGTAGATCCTAATTTTTACATCCACTTTTAAATTCAATTTTATAAAGTAAATCCTGTATTTCTGTTTTGCTCCAACTTATTTTCTAAATCATCCTCCAAAGCAGGGAAAAAATCAATATTTAATTTAGACTCTAGAACATCTACAGGTACTACAAACTCTCTATAATTTCTATGAGTGGTATTGTGAGGAATTAAAAAGGCAATACATTTTGATTTTCCAGAATCGTATTTTAATACAATTTTATAAAAATGTGTAGGCACTGGAACTTTTTCTATACCAATGGTAGTATCCGTGTTTTCAAAAACAGGTCCTGTAACAATATAATATTGTTTATCTTTTTTTAACCAATATCTAATTTTTCTTTCTAACTTGTTCCATATTCCAGCATTAAAACCATGATTTTGAGGAGATACATTAGACGTTAAAAAAGTCTCTTCATAGGCTTTTTTATTAAAAGTTCTGTCTCCTGCAGGACACAAATGACCTCTATCATATCCTGATTTTTTGTAATTCTTCCAATGAGCAGATTTTGTAACTACGCCAGGATCCATTTCAAAATAAGGTCTCTTAAAATTATTTTTTTTCACGTGAGAAGATTTTAACTGATATGCTACCCACTCTGATTGTTCGTGTTTTTCGCTATAGGATAATGTATAATAATTATGTTTTACAATTTGTTGCGTTGTAGAGGTAGGTAAATAGTTAAATCCCTCTATTTCTAAAACAGGAACAGAACTATCTGTATTTTTTCCTTGTATATTAGATGACCTTAAAACATCCTCTATAAAATAACCTGCTATTACCAGTACCCCTACAATAAGTGTGTATCCTATTTTTTTCATGTCTTTGTTGTTCTATAGATCCAATAAAAAATCATAATTTAATTTAACCTCCTTTTAAATAGGAGCGAAATATACAAAGTATAAAATTACCTCAGCTCAAAAGATCATTTACTTATTAAATACATCAAAACACAAATCAAACCTATCTATACTATTTAAAAACAGTATTTTTGCTTTACAAATTAAAGAATTCTACATGCACAAGCACATTTCTAGCGTACAAAATAGCTTGATAAAATCTTTAGTAGTCTTAGGAGAAAAATCTAAAGCCAGAAAACAATCTGAAACCTTTTTGTTAGAAGGAAGAAGAGAACTCTCTTTAGCTTTACACGGTGGCTACACAATTAAACAACTTTTTTATTACAAAGATTTATTGACCGATAGTGTTGAAGTTACCCAATTTTTAGCAGAAGAATATATAGAAGTTACCAAAGAGGTTTATGAAAAAATAGCCTATAGAACCACAACAGAAGGTTTAATTGCTGTGGTAAAAAGCAAACCTATGTTACTTTCAAATTTAAAATTTAACACACAAAATCCTTTAATTTTAGTTGCAGAAGCTCCCGAAAAACCCGGAAACATTGGTGCAATGTTACGTACTGCCGAGGCTGCAAATGTAGATGCAATTTTAATAGCCAATCCTAAAACAGACTTATTTAACCCTAATATTATTAGATCTAGTGTAGGTTGTATCTTTACTACCCAAATAGCAACAGGTAGCACTTTAGAAATCTTAAACTTTTTAAAGAAAAACAACATCAGCACCTATGCAGCAGTATTAAAAAAAGATTCTGAAAATTATCATCTACAAAACTTTACACAAGCAACAGCTATTGTGGTAGGCACAGAGGCTGTAGGTTTGTCTGAGGAATGGATAAACAATGCAACTAAAAAAATAATTATACCTATGCTAGGACAAATAGATTCTATGAATGTATCTGTAGCAGCTGGAATATTGGTATACGAAGCAAAACGACAACGTAATTTTAAATAAATGACAGGAGAAATATTATTTGTAATTATTATTGCCATATTGGTTATTAATTTTATCAAAGATGAAATTATTAGTTATACCAATGCCCAACATTTTAACGATCCTATTCCTGAAGTACTAAACGATGTTTACGACCCCAAAGAATATACAAAATCTCAGGATTACAAATCTGTAAATCACAAATTCTCTACATTTTCTGGAGTATTTTCTTTTGTAATTACGCTTTCTTTTTTCTTAGTAGGAGGTGTAGCTTGTGTAGAACAATTAACAACATCTATCACTCAAAACACCATTTTACAAACTTTAGTTTTTTTTGGAATTGTTGGTTTAGTAAGCTCAATTATTCAAATTCCGTTTGAGTATTACCAAACCTTTGTAATAGAAGAAAAATTTGGATTTAATAAAAGCACCAAAAAACTTTATTGGATTGATAAAGTAAAAGGGCTAATAATGACTATGGTTTTAGGTGGTGGATTACTATTTATAATTACTTGGCTATACACCCAATTTCAGAACAATTTCTGGTGGTATACCTGGATTGTCTTTTCTGTATTTACTTTATTTTTAACTTTATTCTACTCTAGTCTTATCGTTCCGTTATTTAACAAACAAACTCCTTTAGAATCAGGAAGTTTGAAAGATAAATTGTGTACGTATGCAAAAGCTCAAGGTTTTGCATTGCATCATATTTTTGTAATTGATGGCTCTAAAAGATCTACCAAAGCAAATGCCTACTTTACAGGTTTTGGTCCTAAAAAAAGAATCGTTTTATACGACACCTTAATCAACGATTTAAGTGAAGAAGAAATTGTGGCCGTTTTTGCACACGAGGTAGGACATTACAAAAGAAAACACACCATTTTTAACATTGTTAGCTCTTTGTTACTTACTGGTTTTACACTTTTTATTTTAGGTTTTTTGTTAGGAAACCCACTATTGGCAGATGCTTTTAATGTAGAAAAAAGTAGTTTTCATATAGGACTACTTGCTTTTGGAATTTTGTATAGTCCTATTTCAGAATTTACAGGTATATTTATGAATCTATTTTCTAGAAAATTTGAATACCAAGCAGATGATTTTGCTAAAGAAACTTATAAAGGAGCTTATTTAATATCCTCGCTTAAAAAACTATCTAGAAATAGCTTGAGTAATTTAACTCCACATAAGTGGAATGTGTTTTTTAACTACTCCCACCCCACACTGTTGCAAAGAGTTTTGAATTTAACGAACAAGACAGAGTCCTAATAAAAATTAGTATATTTATTATATCAAAATTCACAAATTTGCTGATGACATTTTTTGATCTCATCAGTAGATTTTGTTACAAAAATAGCTAGGTTATGGGGTATGTAATTGATATTGAACAAGAAAACAAAGAAATCACACGTAGGTATAAGGATTTACTAAAAGATAGCTATCAACACTTATCTGACGATGATAAAAAGTTAATTCGTAAAGCATTTGATGTTGCTGTAGAAGCACATAGCGAACAACGAAGAAAAACAGGAGAACCTTATATTTACCACCCTATTGCAGTTGCCAAAATTGTTGCGTTACAAATTGGCTTGGGAGCTGTGTCTATTGCCGCTGCTTTATTACACGATGTAGTAGAAGATACAGACTACACAGTAGAAGATATGGAGCGTTTGTTTGGTGAAAAAATAGCCAAAATTGTAAATGGTCTTACCAAAATATCTCGAATGAGCAAGGATCAAATGCCTTCTATTCAAGCCGAGAATTTTAGAAAAATGCTGTTAACTTTAAATGACGATGTTCGCGTTATTTTAATAAAAATAGCCGATAGATTACATAACATGCAAACCATGGGAGCCATGCCTGCCCATAAACAGGTAAAAATATCGTCAGAAACATTATATATATATGCCCCTTTAGCACATAGACTAGGATTGTTTAATATTAAAAGTGAACTAGAAGATTTAGGATTAAAATATACAGAACCTGAAGTTTACAAAGATATTGAAGATAAAATTATAGCAAACAAAGACAACCAAATAGACTATATTGATCACTTTACATCTAAAATAAAAAAGGATTTAGAAGAAAGAAGTTTTAGCTTTACCATAAAAGGAAGAACAAAATCTATTTTTTCTATTCGCAAAAAAATGCGTTCTCAGGGAGTACCTTACGAAGAGGTATACGACAAGTTTGCTATACGTATTATTTACGATTCCGAGGAAGAAAATGAAAAATTTGATGCATGGAAAATATATTCTATTGTTACCGATAATTATCGTCCAAACCCTAACCGATTAAGAGACTGGATTTCGCAACCCAAAACAACAGGTTACGAAGCATTACATATTACCGTAATGGGGCCAGAAGGACGTTGGGTAGAAGTTCAAATTCGTTCCAAACGCATGAACGAAATTGCCGAAAAAGGATATGCAGCCCATTTTAAATACAAACAGGGGGATATCAGCGAAAGCGGATTGGAAACTTGGTTAAATAGACTGAAAGATACTTTAGAAAATCAAACTATTGATGCGGTAGATTTTGTAGAAGATTTTAAATTGAATCTTTATTCTAAAGAAATCTTTATTTTCACCCCCAAAGGTCAAATTAAATCTTTACCTAAAGGTTCTTCTGCCTTAGATTTTGCTTTTAGCATTCATACAGACATTGGTTTAAAATGTAGAGGAGTTAAAGTAAACGGAAAACTAACACCTTTAGATAGAGTTCTAAATAGTGGAGATCAGGTAGAGGTTATTACCTCTGTCAATCAAAAACCTTCTGAAAGATGGCTCACTTTTGTTGTTACAGCCAGGGCTAGAACCAAAATTCGTCAGGCATTAAAAGAAGAAGAACGAAAAGTTGCAGAAGGTGGACGCGAGGTTTTAAAAAGAAAGTTGAAACATTTAAAAATAGATCCATCTGATAAAAATCTTGGAGCTATGGTTTCGTTTTTTAAATTACAAACAAGTTTTGACTTATTTTACAGAGTGGGTGTAGGTACCATTGATAACAATCAGATAAGGAATTTTGCCAATCAACAATCTAGCGCTTTTGTTAAGTTTTTTAGAAGATCAAAATCTGATCCTTCTAAAAACATTAAAAAAGAAGAAATTAGTACCAACTACGACATGTTGTTGTTTGGAAACGAAAACGAAAAATTAGAGTACACACTCTCTAAATGTTGTAATCCTATTGCCGGAGATAAAGTTTTTGCTTTTTTAACTGTTAATGAAGGGATTAAAGTACATAAAAACAATTGCCCAAATGCCATTTCTATGCAATCTAACTATGCGTATAGAATTATGAAAGCCAATTGGGTAGACTCCTCTAAACAAGTATTTAATGTAGCATTAAGCATTACAGGAGAAGATAGAGAAGGAATTCTAGAAAACATTACCCGAATAATTTCTAATAATAAAGTAAACATTAACAACTTAAACATAGCTGGAGATGGTAGTTTATTTGAAGGAAAATTTAGCATTACCGTGCAAAATAGAACCAAGCTTAAAAAAGTGATAGAACAGTTACATGGAATTAATGGCGTAAAGCGAGTAAAACGTATTATTTAAAAAAAAAGCATTTCTTTTATTACTAAGATAATAAATAAAAGTATAAATTTGCATCTTGCTGTTTTTAAACAACAGATTAGGTATGGATACAAAACAAAAAAATCAAGACATTGTTAAAAACGTGTTTGTTAAGTTTTTAGAAACAAATAAACATCGTAAAACCCCTGAGCGTTTTGCTATTTTACAGGAAATATACGATTTGGAAGAACATTTTGATATTGAATCTTTGTACGCTAATATGAAAAACAAAAAATACAGAGTTAGTAGAGCAACTTTGTATAATACTATAGAGTTGTTGTTAGAATGTGGATTGGTAAGAAGACATCAGTTTGGTCAAAATCAAGCACATTACGAAAAAAGTTTTTTTGACAAGCAACACGATCATTTAATTTTAGACAGTGGTGAAGTTATTGAGTTTTGCGATCCAAGAATTCAAACTATTCAAAAAACAATTGAAGAGGTTTTTAACGTAAATATTTCAAAGCATTCGCTTTATTTTTACGGAACTAAAAAAGAAAATTAAAATTTTACATTTATAAATAGAATGGCAGTAGATTTATTATTAGGATTACAGTGGGGTGATGAAGGAAAAGGAAAAATAGTGGATGTTTTAACACAGAACTACAACTTGATATCTCGTTTTCAAGGAGGGCCTAATGCAGGTCACACATTAATCTTTGACGGACACAAACATGTATTACACACAATTCCTTCTGGAATTTTTCATAAAGAAGCTATAAATGTAGTAGGAAATGGAGTGGTAATTGATCCTGTTATTTTTAACAAAGAAATTAAAGATTTATCTCAATTTGATATAGATTTTAAAAAAGTGTTGTTAATCTCTAGAAAAGCACATTTAATTTTACCTACACACCGTTTGTTAGATGCAGCATCTGAAAAAGCTAAAGGAAAAGATAAAATTGGCTCTACTTTAAAAGGAATTGGCCCAACTTACATGGACAAAACTGGACGTAACGGTATGCGTGTTGGAGATTTAGAATTAGACAACTGGAAAGAGGTTTTTGAGAAATTGGCTCAAAAACACATCAGTATGTTAGATTTTTACAATGTAGAATTAGACTACGATTTTGGAGCTTTAAAAGAACAATTTTTTACGGCTGTAGAAAAATTAAAAGAGTTAACTTTTATTGATAGCGAAGAATATTTACACCAAGCCATAAAAAATAACGAGACTATTTTAGCAGAAGGCGCACAAGGTTCTTTATTAGATGTTGATTTTGGTACCTACCCATTTGTTACCTCATCTAACACTACTGCAGCAGGTGCATGTACTGGATTAGGAATTGCTCCTAACCAAATAGGAGAAGTTTTTGGAATTTTTAAAGCTTATACAACTCGTGTGGGTTCTGGACCTTTTCCTACAGAATTGTTTGATGAAGATGGGGCTACAATGGCCAAAATAGGGAACGAATTTGGAGCAACTACAGGGCGTGCTCGTAGATGTGGATGGTTAGACATGGTAGCTTTAAAATATGCCTGTCAAGTAAATGGAGTTACACAATTAAACATGATGAAAGCAGATGTATTGTCTGGTTTTGAGACCTTAAAAGTGTGTACTGCTTATCAATACAAAGGAGAAACAATAACTCATTTCCCTTACAATATTGAACCAGAAAACGTACAACCTATTTACACAGAACTAAAAGGATGGAAAGAAGATTTAACAGGAATGACTTCTGAAGATCAATTGCCACAAGCTTTGTTAGATTATATTGACTTTGTAGAGAAAAGTACAGGTATTAAAATTACAATTGTTTCTGTTGGTCCTGATAGAAAACAAACTATTGAGAGATAAGCTGACTAGTTTAAGAATTAAATATATAATCCCCTTTATCAATTTATTTGATAAAGGGGATTACTTTTTCCAACACCTATTGGCTTGCGTTAGCGATTGAATGGTATGTTTGAGCTCTTTTTGAGGTACGAAGCAAAGCGAGTAATGAAAGCGCGACCTGTAAAGGAACGCCAAAAGATACTATGCTATTTTTATTTATAATGATATTACTCTTGCTGTTCTATTTGCCAACAAATATTTCTAAAATTGCGGGAATAAAGTATCTTTGTTAGTGTATGAAAACATCTACTCGTTTTAATCTGCTATTGGTTTTGTTATTTCCTTTTTTAGGAGATGCACAAACGAATCAAATACATATTTTACACGCCAATCAAACCTATAGCAACACAAAACAGTACCCTGGTGCTATGGTTTTGAATGGGGATGTGCAGGTGGAACACCAAGGAGCATTACTTACTTGTAAAAAAGCACTATTTTATCAATCAGATAATAAGTTATATGCTTATGGTGATGTTTTGATAAATCAGGCTGATACCTTGACTCAAAAAAGCAATCATTTGCAATATGATGGAGACAGTCAAAAAGCATTGTCGTGGGGTAAAGTTATTGTGCAGGATAAAGAGATTATACTTACCACGGATACTTTGCGTTTTGATAGAAAAACTCAAATTTTAAAGTACGATTGTTTTGGAACTATTGTAAATTTAGAAAACACTTTAACAAGCCAAGTAGGCGAATATTTTGCCAATGATAAAAAATTGTCTGCACAACAAAATGTAAAAGTTATAAACCCAAGTATGATTTTAAAAACAGGTCATATGGATTATTACACCTCTACAGGTAGAACTTATTTATATGGGGCATCTACCATTACGAATGATAGAACCAAAATGTATACCGAAAAAGGTATTTACGACACCCGATTGTCTTTAGGTTACTTGCTAAAAAACTCTACCATTTATTACGATAGTAACGAAATTGAAGGAGATAGCTTGTACTACCACAAGTTAAGTGGATTTGCTTCTGGTACGGGTAATTTGATAATTACAGATACTGTAAACAAAATAATTGTAAAGGGAGAATACGGAGAAATTTTTAGAGCAAAGGATTCTATTGTTGTTACTCGTAAACCTGTAGCAATATCTACAGTAGAAAAAGACTCTATGTTTATTCATGGAGATACGTTGTCTATTACAGGGGCTGAAAAGGAGAAGCTTATGAAGGTGTTTCATCATGTAAAAATATTTAAATCTGACTTAAGTGGTAAATGCGACTCTTTAGTTACACATCAAGGAAAAGGGATTACAGAATTATTTACCAACCCTATATTATGGTCTGGAGAAAATCAAATTACAGGAGATAGTATTCTACTACTAAGTAACCCTGTTACAAACAAATTAGATTCTTTAAAAATTCTAAAAAACGCTTTTGTTGTTCAAAAAGATAGTATTGGTTTTAACCAAATAAAAGGAAAAAATATGTTTGGTAAGTTTATTAACCAAAAACTATCCTCTTTATTATCAAAAGGAAACGGAGCAGTTGTAAATTATGCAAGAGATGAAAAAGGGGACTTAACTGCTATTATGGATGTGGAATGTAGTAATATTTTATTTAAACTAAATGATAATAGAATTAAGACCATTAGATTTTTAAAAAAACCTGAAGGAAAAACATATCCCCCATCAAAATTTCCTGAAGACCGAAAAATAATTAAAGGATTTATTTGGAGAGGAAATGAAAGACCTCTAAAAAAAGAAGATATTTTTATACATGACTGATCTAAAAAAAGATTTTTTTAAATACCAAGCACAAACAACCCCACATTCTTTAGCTATTGAAATTTCTAGAGCTGAAGGATCTTATGTGTATGATGTACATGGAAAAGAATATTTAGATTTTGTTGCAGGAGTTTCTGCAAACAGCTTGGGACACAAACACCCTAGAGTTACCAAAGCAATTAAAGACCAAGTAGATGCTTATACACATGTAATGGTGTATGGTGAGTTTATACAACAACCTCAAACAGAACTTTGCAAATTATTAGCCAGTTTGCTACCTAATAACCTAGATACTGTCTACTTAGTAAATTCAGGAACAGAAGCTACAGAAGGTGCTTTAAAACTAGCAAAAAAAGTAACAGGACGTGCAGAAATAATTGCTGCTAAAAATGCATATCATGGAAATACTCAAGGTGCCATGAGCGTTTGTGGAGCAGAAATGCAAAATAGTGCATTTAGACCTTTAATTCCAGGCACAAAATTCATCACATTTAACAACCAGCAAGATGTAGAAAAAATAACAACCAACACAGCAGCCGTTATATTAGAAACTATACAAGGAGGTGCTGGTTTTATTGTTTCTGAAAATAATTATTTAGAAAAAGTAAGAGAGAAATGTACTAAAGTTGGTGCTTTGTTAATACTAGACGAAATTCAATCAGGCGTGGGTAGAACCGGTAATTTTTTTGGTTTTGAACATTACAATTGCGTTCCTGATATTTTAATTACAGGAAAAGGTTTAGGGGGTGGAATGCCTATTGGAGCTTTTATAAGTAGTTTTAAAAACATGGAAAAACTACAGAATTACCCCAAACTAGGACATATTACCACCTTTGGTGGACATCCTGTTATTGCTGCAGCGGCCGTTGCTACTGTAAAAGAAATTACAGAAACCAATTTAATGGAAGAAGCCTTAAGAAAAGAACAGTTGTTTAAAGATTGTTTACAACACCCTGCCATTAAAGAAATTAGAGGAAAAGGTTTGATGCTGGCATTAATTATGGAAGATGATGCTATGGCAACTGAATTGGTGTTAAAAAGTATGGAACATGGATTGATTTTATTCTTTTTATTATATGAGAAAAAAGCGGTTAGAATTAGCCCTCCCCTTACTATTTCTGATGAAGAAATTAAAAAAGGATGTGCTATTATTTTACAGGTAATAGATACAATTTTAAAATAGAAAATCTACAATGGAAGAAAAATCAAGGCTTTCTAGATTAACAACCATCATTACTCAATTACAATCTAAAAAAATAGTTACTGCAACTTACCTTGCTGAAAAACACAAGGTAAGTATCAGAACTATTTACAGAGATATTAGAACGCTAGAGCAATCTGGTGTACCTATTGTTGTAGAAGAAGGGAAAGGGTATTCTTTAATGCAAGGCTACCACATGCCTCCTGTAATGTTTACAGAAAATGAAGCAAACGCACTTATTACGGCCGAGCAATTGGTGCTAAAAAACAAAGACCAATCTTTTATTGATAATTATTGTTTGGCTATTTCTAAAATAAAATCTGTTTTAAAATATACCGAAATAGAGAAGTAGAACTTTTAGCCAATAGAATTTACTTTAGAGAAAACCTCAACTCAGAAATATCTAGTAGTTACTTGATGAACATTCAAACTGCCATTACAAATTTTCAATTGTTAACCATTGAATACTTTTCCTTGGAGAATAATTTTACAAAACGGATGATAGAACCTTTTGCCATTTACAATACCAAAGGAAATTGGTTGTTGATTGCTTTTTGTAGGTTGAGGAATGAGTTTAGAGCATTCAGAATTGATTTAATTCAAAAGATAATTGCTAAAAATAAAAACTTTGAACCTCATAATATGACTTTAGAAGAGTATTTTGAATATTGTAGAGAAAAATAAAAAAACACCCCTGACACACCTTTGTCATAGGCTCCTTTTATTTTTGCAATACAACATCTAAAAACAGAATAATGGAAACAGTAAAAAAAGAGGGGTTTAAAATTATTGGTATCAAAGTAAGAACAACAAACCAAAATAATCAAGCGGTCACAGACATCCCACAACTTTGGGAAAAATTTATATCAGAGAACATTCAAGAAAAAATTCCAAACAAAGTATCTTCTTCTATTTTTTCAATCTACACAAACTATCAAAAAGACCAAACACAACCTTACGATACGATATTAGGTTGTGAGGTAAACGCACTAACAACTATTCCAAAAGGGATGATAGGACAAGAGTTTAGAAAAGACACTTATGCTAAATTTACTGCAAAAGGAAACTTATCGAAAGGTGTTGTTTACAATAGTTGGGTGACTATTTGGAATAAAAGTTTAGATAGAACTTTTACTGCTGATTTTGAGGTCTACGGAGAAAAAGCACAAAACCCAGCAGATGCCGAAGTAGAAATTTTTGTTGCAGTTAAATAGCAATTTAAAAAACCAATAGATATCTTTTTATTTAGATAAAACTCTGCTGCAAATAATATCTATTGGTTTTTTAAAATCATTTGTTAGGCTTTAAAACACAAAGCAGCTGCCCCTATAATTCCTGCATCATTCCCTAAAGACGCTAGTTTTATTGTCAGTTTATCTGCGTAATACTTGGGAAGTCTTTTTTTAAGCTCTTTGTTCATATTCTCTTCTATTATATAAAAAACTCTACTAACTCCACCTCCTATCAATACGGTATCTATATCTAAAACTCTTATTAGAGACACTAATGTTTCTCCTAATGTTTTTCCAACTTTTTCAAAAACCTTTACAGCTACTTTATCCTCTTCTAAAGCAGCTATAACAATTGCTTTTGTATCTAACCCCTTTGCTTTAAGACTTGTTTTTTTACCTTTTCTAATTTTAGACAAAGCTTTTGCTACAATTGCTTTTTTTCCCATGTTTTCTTCTGCCGTTTTTCCGTTAGAGGTTATTACATGCCCTGCTTCCATAGCATTTCCATTTCCTCCTTTAAAAATTTCACCATCAATAACAGCTCCACTGCCCAAACCTGTTCCTAATGTTAAGAACAAAAAATCATCAGGAACTGCCGACTTTGAAAAATGCAATTCACCTAAGGCAGCAGCATTAGCATCGTTTTCTAAAAAAAAAGAAATATTTGGTATTTTCTCTTCTAAAATAGATAACAAATCTACCTTATTAAACTCTGGAATATTAGCCATAAAAACAGTAGACCTTCTGTCTTTAGAAATCAAACCAGGTACTGCAATTCCAACTTTTTTAATCTGTGAATTTTCTTTAAGTTGATCTTTAATTTTCTGAACAAAAACATTGATAAAATTTTTAGACTCTCTTAATTCTAAAGTAGGATATTTTGTCTTTTTTTGTAATTTTCCGTTTTTGGTAACAACTCCAAACTTTACATTGGTTCCACCTACATCAATTCCTAAGTACTCTTCTGCTATCATCTCTTTTTTACTCTAAAGTTATTATTTTTAAAATCTATCACAAAACTAAATTCAATATTAATAATAAACAAAACTGAGCAAGATTTAAAGTAATATATTTACAAAGACTTTATTTATAATTACCTAAATTTATTTTTTCTTTAAATAAGCTAATAATACAAATCAAAATAATTTGCGCTACTTAAATAAAACTGTATTTTTGCGGCACTAAATTATTTATAATGGCAACTATTCAAGAGCTAAAAGATTTTACACAACAAGTTAGAAGAGATATTGTACGTATGGTACACGCTGTTAATTCTGGGCACCCTGGTGGTTCTTTAGGATGTGCTGAGTACATTACTGCTTTGTATCAGGAAGTAATGAAATACGATACTACAAACTTTGACATGGACGGAAAAGGAGAAGATTTATTCTTTTTATCTAACGGTCATATCTCTCCTGTATTTTATAGTGTTTTAGCAAGAAGTGGATATTTTCCAGTATCAGAATTGGCAAGCTTCCGTTTGTTAAATTCTAGATTACAAGGACACCCAACTACACACGAAGGTTTGCCAGGTATTAGAATTGCATCTGGATCTTTAGGTCAAGGAATGAGTGTTGCTTTAGGAGCTGCACAAGCTAAAAAACTAAATGGTGATAACCGTTTGGTATACAGCTTGCATGGAGATGGTGAATTGCAAGAAGGACAAAACTGGGAAGCTATTATGTATGCTGCTGGTAAAAATGTAGACAACTATATTGCTGCTATTGACGTAAACCTTAAACAAATTGACGGTACTACGGATGAAGTAATGCCAATGGGATCTTTAAAAACAAAATTTGAATCTTTTGGATGGGAAGTTTTAGAGGTTGAAAAAGGGAATGATTTAGAAGTAATTCTTACAAGCATTAAAAAAGCGCAAGCTTTAACAGGTAAAGGAAAACCCGTTTGTATTTTATTGTACACAGAAATGGGTAACGGAATAGATTTTATGATGCATACACATGCATGGCACGGTAAAGCCCCTAACGATGAACAATTAGAAAGTGCTCTAGCACAAAACCCAGAAACATTGGGAGATTATTAAATACAAAATAACTAAACCTTATTTCTTGTTATTTTAGATTAATTTCTCTGGTATAAACAAAGAAACACCACCTCTTTAAGAAAAGATAACGATATCACAACAGTTATTATTTCTTAAAGAGGTGGTGTTTTAATTATTATGTATTAAATTTGTAAGAAAATTCTAAATAAAACACTTTTCCTAAAAATTTGTTTTATTATTAATACAATTTAAAATAAATAAAAATTATGAATTCAAAAACTACTTTATTATCCTTAACTACATTGTTGTCATTCAATGTGTTTTTTGGACAAACACCTACATTAGATCCTGCCGAATCTGTAAAAGTTCCATTGGGATATGAATGGATATTAACTCCAAATATGTCTGATGAATTTGACAGTCCACCAACTACAATGGCTCCAGAGGCTTATGAAAGTACCGCAGTTTTAGACGCTACTAAGTGGAACGATCAATTGGCACATTGGGATGGAAGACCCCCAGCTGAATTTTTACCTGAAAACATTTTTTTAGAAGGTGGAAAATTACATATTAAGAACAGACCTCACCCAACTCCAACTGCTAAATTTACAATTGGAGCGGGAGCTGTAGAAAGTAAAGATGCTCAAACTTATGGTTATTTTGAATCTAAAATGAAAGCATCTAGAGTAAGAATGTCATCTACATTTTGGATTAACTCTCAATCAGTTAAGAGTGGAGACCCTGATTTAATTATACCTGCAACTGAAACTGATTCAGATGGTAAAACATACACAGGGTGTGATGGATATGGAACAGAAATAGACATTATTGAATGTATGGGAGGTGGAGATACTTGGCCTACATGGATGGTGAATTCAGGACTTACATGGGATGTAACAATGGCATCTAACACACATTTTAAAAGAAAAAGAAAACTTGATACTAGCGGATCTTTTTGTAATGATAAGTACGTTTCCGCAGGAAAAGGAGCTTTTATAGATGGTGTGGGAGCTACCAATGTAGCTGATGACTACCATGTTTATGCTGCTTGGTGGAAAAATGCAAACATTGTACATTATTACATTGACGGAAAATTGGTTAATACAGTTGATATAAGAGATGATTATCACAATCATCCTTTTAATGTACCTATGGCAATTCGTATGGTTACAGAAACCTATAATTGGCAGGTAACAAAGGATGCTGCAGGAAATATTATAAATGAGCACCCTGGTTATCCAGACCCAACAGATACAGATCCTTTAGCTGAGCTAAATAACCCAGCAATTAACACAACACACTACGATTGGACACGTACATATTCATTGAAAAAAACTGCACAAAATTTAGTTTCTAATGGTGATGTAGAGAATGGAACTCCAATAACAGGTGCATGGACAAGCTGGGGAGCTGCTGGTAATGTTACTTTTTCTGAAGTAGGAGGTGAAAAATACACAAATGCTAAAGGTGTCAAAATTATAGGAGGTGGAGGATTAGAGCAAGTAATTAATGTTGCTCCTAATACCGAATATGTTTATACTGTTATGGCTAAAAAAATTAGTGGGAATACAAAAATAGGAATGAAAGAACCAAGTGTTAACGTAAATATTTCAGCTGTAACTCCTATAATTTCTAATGAATTTAAAGAGTATACTGTTGAGTTTAATTCTGGAGCAAGAACACAAGTAAAGTTATTTGCATTTGGAAGCCCAGGAGATTCTGCTATTTTAGATAATTTTAGTGTACTTACAAAAGCACAATACCTTGCTTTAAGACCTGATGCTGTCTTGAGTGAAGATTTAGTTCAGGTTTCAGATTCTGATACATATATACACACCTATGGTAATACTATAGAAATTGGTATTTCAAATTATCAATCTACTGGAAAAATTGAAATTTATTCACTTGCAGGAAAACTTGTCTATGAAGAATTAGATGCAAATTTATCATCTAAAGTAGTTCAAACTACTCTGAAATCTGGAGTTTATGTTCTTAAATTAACTTTAAGTAATGGACAAAAAATAAATAAAAAAGTGATTTTAAATCTTTAATATTCTAATTTTCTATATTTGTAAAAGCAATAAAGCTTTTAAACATACGGAAAGAGAAAAGTTATAAAAAAGGTTGTCTATTAGACAACCTTTTTTATGTTTCATTTAAATAGGAAAAATGCTTTATCACAAGACATACCTTCATAAAGACACTACCAAACCTTGGATAACTTTTGTACACGGTGCTGGAGGAAGTAGTTCTATATGGTTTTCACAAATACGTGCTTTTAGTAACAATTTCAATCTTTTATTGATAGATTTAAGAGGACATGGAAAATCAAAATCAAGTGAAACTATACAAACCTATAACTTTGATGCTATTGCTGATGATGTAATCGATGTTGTACAATATTTAAATATCTCAAAAACACATTTTATAGGAATTTCTTTAGGAACTATTGTTATTATGAATATTGCACACAGACACCCTAAAAAAACAATTTCTTTAGTAATGGGAGGGGCTATTTTATATTTAAACCTCAGAGCAAAAATATTAATGAAACTAGGTGTGTGTTTTAAACATGTTATACCTTATATGTGGTTGTATATGTTTTTTGCCTACACTATTATGCCTAAAAAGAATCACAAAACCTCAAGACAATTCTTTACAAACGAAGCTAAAAAAATGAACCAAAAAGAATTTATCAATTGGTTTTCGCTAGTTTCCTCTGTCAATAATATTTTAAAAGTTTATAGAGATAAATCTATAGAAATTCCTTCTCTTTACATAATGGGAGCACAAGATTATATGTTTTTACCTAGCATTCAAAAAATTGTTTTAACTCATGCCAACGCTAGCTTGTGTGTAATTCCCAATTGTGGTCATGTGGTAAATATTGACGCTTCTGAAATATTCAATAAAAAGGTCAAACAGTATCTTTCTTAAATTGTGTGAAACCTTATTTTACAATTATTTTCACTAACATATTTATTATTTTATAACTTAGAAACCCCGTAGTTATAATGTAAAAACCAAATTAACAATAAATATATAGTTTTTTAATTCCTATATCTTCTCGTCTTTATAAAGATTGTCGTCTGTTTTATTTACAACAACACCTTTGTTCTTCTTAACTTTAACTCAAAACTTAATATTTTGTACAAGTAATCCTAAAATTAGGAATTCAATTTTTTTTATCATTTTTTTGAAAATAAATTTCTAAAAAACTCTTTTTATTTTCCATTTCTTATTTTATATAGATCCATAAACCACGGATAATTCTTTATTACGATTTAGTGTGGCTACCAAATTTTTAAAATCCGTAGATAAATCTATCTCCATAAATCCTATGGTGTTTATGGAGATAATTCTGTTTAAAAACTTTACTCCCAACAAACAGCAGCTGTTTTTCCTGCATTTATTTTCTAATCAATAATAGTGTTGTTTTTTTGAGATTTTATTCGAATTTCTTCCTACACTTCTAAAGTATGGTCTATACTTCCATCATTTACAAAACACAAATGATAGTCAGAATTTAATCCTATAAAATTTATAAATCTTTGTATGCCTAATGTATTTGCTTTGTTGTAACAAGGTATAATAATTGCAGTTTTCATAATTTTTAGTTTAAGTATACTCCAAAGTTAGCTCCATTACTCTCTTTTTTTCTAAATTTTATCCCAACAACTGCTTTGTATAGACAAACAGTAAAAAACAAAAATTAAATACTTTTTAGAGCTCAAACTTTGAACTGTATTTAGTCAAAAAGAAAAAATGTTCTAGCAATGTAGGTAAATCTGCGTGTTTTTTAATTTCTAGATTAGAATCTACTGTAGAATACGTGCTGGATTCAAGTTATTAGTTAATACCTTGAATCCAGCTACCTTTATTATTCACCTAAAAACAACATGTATGAAAGATTATATTTATATTGTTTGATAAGTTGTAGCAAAGAAAAAACAACTTTTTTGGAGTTTTACCACTTCTAAAGAATATTTGAATAGAGGTCAGTAGCTAACTACATATAATTTCCTTGTGATATATTTTATTTTTTTGAACCATTCTGATTATTAAATTATTAAATATGTTAGATTTACTCTGTGATCTATTAATTCTAAAACAAAACTCATTGAAATATCTATTGATATTAAAGTCACTTACCCATGAATAGGTTGTTCTGATCCAC